>ENA-UPTF01000063-UPTF01000063.1-marine-metagenome-genome-assembly--contig:-NODE-63-length-68610-cov-6.343586_pt1 | contig 68610 bp, 70 predicted proteins | sample MGYA00238166_ERZ767019 | MGnify/ENA primary metagenome ERZ767019 (study PRJEB28930, sample SAMN06266391) | marine metagenome | isolation source: Sea water from 250 m depth | place: Atlantic Ocean | study... | reverse complement strand
AAAGAAGCCGCACTTAGCGAAATATTTCTAGTTGAAGGAGACTCCGCAGGAGGCTCTGCTAAACAGGGCAGGGACAGAAAAACACAAGCTATTCTCCCTCTTAAAGGAAAAATTCTAAATGTTCAAAAGGCAAAAAAAGACAAGATATTCTCTTCAACAGAAATCGCAACACTGATAACCGCCCTCGGGTGTGGAATTGATGATGAGTTTGATATTGAAAAGCTTCGATATCACAAGGTTATTATCATGACAGATGCTGATGTAGATGGTTCGCATATTAGGACGCTATTACTTACCTTTTTCTTTAATGAGCTCAGACACCTTGTCAAAGAAGGCTATGTTTATATAGCCCAACCGCCACTATATAAAGTTAAAAGAGGAAAAAAAGAAGAGTACGTTAACAGCGACGAAGAGCTAAATAACCTAATAATCAACAACGCAATTACTGGGCTTAAGCTAACACAGCGAGGAAAAAAGAAGACACTTGAAGGAGACGGTCTTTTTAATATCTTGATGCAGCACATCGAAACAACAACCTTGATAGACAAGCTTTCTAAACAAATTGGAGATAGCGCATCTAGAGCCCTTTCTCAATATAAGGTAATCACAAAAACAGACGCTAACAACAAGAAGAAATTAGATCTCTGGGTTAAGGGGTTATCAAGAGCAGCAAAAAAACTTGCTAAAGAGAGCGGCAACGACCTAAACATTAAGCTTGTTAATGACGAAGACAGCATCCCCTACATTTCTATTCATGAAGGCCTAAACGGGTCATCAACAGAGAAAACTTTGCCGGTTACCTTTTTGAAGTCCTTAGAATATAAAACGTTCATTGACTATCAAAAATACCACAAAGACTTTCCTAAAAAGGTTTCCCTTTCTAATGGCGATGGAAGCACAAGCTTCGAGTCAATTACCGAGTGCTTGGACCACATCCTTCACAACTCTAAAAAAGGACAAAGCATACAGCGGTACAAAGGGCTTGGCGAAATGAACCCAGCACAACTCTGGGAAACAACGCTTGACCCAAACACAAGGTCTTTGGTTAAGGTAAAAGTTGATGATACTAACATGGACTTAGCTATAGAGGCATTTGCCACACTAATGGGAGACGAGGTTGCACCAAGACGAGAGTTTATTGAAGAAAACGCACTAAATGTCTCAAACCTTGACGTATAACCATTAGAAAACAGGGTAATTAGCTCAGAAGACACCTAAATGAGCTTATAAAAGCTGTTTTATGCTTTAGTCTTTATCAAACACCCTTATTTCAGACTCAATCCAACTTTGCGCTTCTTTGTTTATGTCGGCTATGTTTTTCCCTTTTGTTTTTATTGGCTTTCCAATACTAAACACAATTGTGCCAGGGTGCTTTAATAGACCTCTCCTTTTCCAATATTTTCCTGAATTATGAGAGATCGGCAAAACAGCTACGTTTGCTCCTTTTGCTAGGAGCGCGCCTGACAAACCATACTTTTTTGTTTGTTTATAAGGCATTCTCGTTCCTTCTGGAAATATAATTATCCATTTGTTTTCTAATAAACGCTTTTTTCCTGCCCCTACGACTTTTTCTACTTCACTCTTACCCAGGCCCCTCTTTACTGGGATCAAGCCAAATCTTTTAATTGCGCCCCTAAACAATGGCACGTACATCAGCTCATACTTCGCTACCCAAGAAGATGGGCTGAAATGCTTCAAACCAATGAAGGCCTCCACTACAGAGGAGTGTTTAAAAAAAACCACACACTTTTCAGAAGGAATGTTTTCCTCCCCCTTAAGAATATATCGAAGACCACAGATATTCTTTAAGAAATAAAGGTTAGTTTCTGACCATAGAACAGCTACCCTCCACCTTCTTTGTTCATTCATTATTGGGTAAGGAAGGACCGCAATAGAACACAACACAACAAAGCTCACAAACAGCACAGCAGTGTAAACAAAAGACCTTATATATAAAGCTATGAGCGACACTAACCCTGCTTGGCTAACCTGATATTATTTCAGTAAACACGCTTTTTAGGTCTTCTATGGCGATTGTTTTTTGGGCCATCGTGTCCCTGTCCCTTATCGTTACGGTTTCTTTGTTTAGGCTGTCAAAATCGACAGTAACACAAACAGGTGTTCCAACCTCATCATGACGCCGATAATTTTTCCCAATGTTTCCAGTGTTCTCTAGAAGCACCCTACCTAAACCGGCTGACTGCAAAGAGAGCTTAATCTCCTTGGCTAAATCTACAAGCTGAGCATTGTTTTTCTTTAATGGGATTATCGCAGCTTTGATTGGAGCGAGGTGTGGCATTAAAGATAATACAACCCGCTCTTTGTTATCATCCAGCGCCTCTTTCTTATAGGCCTCGTTAAGTATTGCGAGCACGCCCCTGTCAAGTCCAGCAGAGGGCTCAATCACATAAGGAATCTCCCAGCGGTTATCCTTGGTGTTTTGTATGGCAAGCTTTGTAGTCGAGTCTTTGTTTTCCCCAACTTTCGCGTTGATTGAATATTCCCCTTGGTTTTTTGTGTGTGACCCCAAATCAAAGTCCGTTCTGTTTGCAATGCCCTCAAGCTCTTCTTCTCCATGAGGAAAGGCGTACATTATATCTATAGTCTGTTTCGAGTAATGCGAGAGATCGTTTTTGGGAACATCTAGCAGCCTTAAGTTATTATAAGAAATACCTTGCTCTACCCACCAGCCAAGCCTCTTATCCACCCAATACTGATGCCAGTCTTCGTCAGACCCCTTTTCAACAAAGAACTCAAGCTCCATCTGCTCAAACTCCCTAAGCCTAAAAAGAAAGTTTCTAGGAGAGACCTCATTCCTAAACGCCTTGCCAATCTGGGCTATGCCAAAAGGAATTGATTTAGAGGTTGAGTCAAGAACGTTTTTAAAATTAATAAAAATTTGTTGTGCTGTTTCTGGCCTAAGGTAAGCAAAGCTTTTCCCGTCATCAACAGGCCCAACACCTGTTTTAAACATAAGGTTAAACGGCCTTGGTTCGGTTAGGTCTTCTGACCCACAACCAGGACATTTCCCGTTTGTGACATGATCCGCTCTCCAGCGATTGTTACATTTTTTGCAATCGGTTAATGGATCTGTAAACGTATCTTCATGACCAGAGTGCTTTAAGACGAGAGGTTTGCTCAGTATTGACGCATCCAAACCCTCAACATCGTCTCTATCGTAAACCATTGATGACCACCACGCGGCCTTTAGGTTGTTTTTAAGCTCAACACCGAGGGGCCCATAATCATAAAGACCCTGCATCCCACCATAAATTTCATTTGACTGAAAGACAAAGCCTCGCCTTTTACAAAGAGAAACAAGCTCGTCCATGTTGTTTGCAGCCAATACACTTACCCCTTTACTTATGCTGTTTGAATTATAGCTTTCTTTTCTGTTTATAGCATAGAAGGATCCACAAAAACTATAATTGATTCAACGGCCCTTCCAAAGTATTATATGTCTTGCTTGGTGTATTTCCTACAACGCGCAAAACTACATTTGGTTTCTAAAACCGATTGTGAGACGCAAGTAAGCGGAAGCTGAAGAAACGGACTCGTTTATCTCATAATTAGATCTTCTATTGCCCAGCAAAAATTTAACGTTTGTTTAATTAACAAAAAGGAGCAACATGAAAAAACTAGAATATATATGGTTGGATGGATTCCAACCCGAACCATCGCTTAGAAGCAAAGTCAAGGTTACAGAGGGCAGCCCTCCTGACTGGTCTTTTGATGGGTCATCCACACAACAAGCAGAAGGCGGAAGCTCAGACTGCATTTTAAAACCTGTTAACGAATACAGCGGACCAAGGTCTTCTGATAGCCTGGTGATGTGCGAAGTGCTTTCGCCCGATAAATCACCACACCCCTCAAACACTAGAAACGCTTGCGTTGATTTGTTGTCGGACGACTGGTGGTTTGGTTTTGAACAGGAATACTTTTTTACAAACCCCGAGGATGGAACAATTTTAGGCTGGGAAGACGGAACGCCTAGACCTCAAGGAGATTACTATTGTGGTGTTGGTTCTGGCAATGTTCAGGCAAGAGAGGTTTCAGAGGCACACATGGACGCTTGTTTAGAGGCGGGCATTATGATCACAGGAACCAATGCTGAAGTAGCCCTAGGCCAGTGGGAATACCAGTGTTTCGGAAAAGGGCTAAAGGCCGCTGACGATCTCTGGGTAAGCCGCTATCTTCTCCACCTAATTGCAGAAGAGTACGGCGTTTCTGTAAACATCCACCCCAAACCCCAGAGCGGTGATTGGAATGGATCGGGTATGCACACCAACTTCTCCAACGGACAAATGAGGGATTCAGGCACCGAGGAATTAATGAACAGTTTGTGTGAAAGGTTAGGCGAAGTTCACAAAGAGGGCATAGCAAACTACGGCTCTGATAACGACATGAGACTGACAGGCAACCACGAAACCCAAAGCATCGACACCTTCTCATTTGGCGTTAGCGATAGGGGCGCAAGCATAAGAATACCCATATACACGGTTGACAATAATTGGAACGGCTATCTGGAAGACAGGAGACCAGCCTCGAACGCTGACCCCTATAAAATAATAGCCCACATTGTTGGAACGCTAACCAACTAAACAAGCAAGGGCCCCACGGGGCCCTTTTTAGGTAAACCTTTTAAAACTCAGTGATGCCAGGATTAGACTAGTCCGCCCACTAACTCATTAACGTTTTTTAGACCGTTATTGCCTAGGTATGTTTCAAGACCTTGGTTAATCTTGTTACAGATTAATGGGTCAAAAAACAGAGCAGTACCAACACCTACGGTTGACGCTCCAGCCAAAATAAACTCAATAGCATCCTCTGGAGATGAGATGCCACCTTGTCCCATAATTGGCACGCCGTGTTTTTTTGACACTTGATACACATCGTAAACCTTCTTAAGGGCTATAGGTTTTATTGCGGGCCCAGAAAGGCCGCCAGCACGGTTCCCCAATATTAACTCTTTTTTATTTATGTCTATTGCTAGACCACTGATTGTGTTGATGACAGCAAGAGCGTCCGTCCCTGCCTCAATACATAGTTTTGCGTTTAGCTGTATGTCCGCCTGGTTGGGCGACAACTTTGTAATAATTGGCTTGGCTGTTACCTTTCTGCAGCTTTCAACCACTTGCGCTGACATTTCTGGGTCATTGCCGAACTCCATGCCACCCTTTTTTACATTCGGACATGAGATGTTTAACTCTATGGCGGCGACCAAGGAGTTATCAAACGCTCTACAAACATCCACATACTCTTCGATGGTGGAACCTGAAACGTTAGCAATATAATGAGTTTGAAGGGGCTCTAGTTTAGGCAGAATTGTGTCAACGACTTCTTTTGCCCCGGGGTTTTGCAAACCAATCGAGTTGAGCATTCCTGATGGGGTTTCTATAACCCTGTGGGGCTCGTTTCCTAGTCTGGGTTTTAAAGTGGTTCCCTTAAGAACGACACCGCCAACATGGCTATTTGAAAAACCCTCTAGCCGGCTATACTCGTCACCAAAGCCTACACAGCCCGAAAGTAAAATTATGGGAGAGGCCATCTCAAGGCCTAAAAATTCTGTTGAAATTGTGCTTTTACTAACCATACTAGGTCTATGCCGCATATTGTACTACATCAGCCAGAAATTCCACCAAACACAGGCAATATTATTAGGCTTTGTGCAAACACAGGCACCACACTTCACTTGGTGCACCCCCTTGGTTTTACCATGACAAAAAAAAGCCTAAGAAGAGCGTATTTAGATTACGAGGAGTTCACGAAAATAACACACCACAACAACATTATGGAAATGAACGAACATTTTTCAGGAAGAGGTTATTATGCTATTTCAACAAAAGGCAAAACGCTCTTCAACACTATAAACTTTAAAGAAAGCGACGTTTTTCTTTTTGGTAGCGAAACAGAAGGCTTGCCCAAGAATGCGCTATCTTCAAAAGAATGCTTGGGTGTACTCAGGGTGCCTATGGTTGAAGGATCAAGAAGCATTAATCTTGCAAACACCGTTTCTATAGTGATCTATGAGGCACTCAGACAGCTGGACTACCCTGACCTAGCGTAACCCCTCTTCTTTTATTGGGCGACGCATAAGCTCATTAGCAACATTGCTTGGTTTTATACCAGAATACAAAACCTGGTAAACAGAATACAAAACCGGCTGTTTGTCATTAACAACCCCGTTCTCAACCAGCGTTTTTATGGCGTGAGCTCCTTCTGGCGTTCCGCTTTGTAGTTTGACTGCTTCAGAGAAAGACAGGCCACCCCCTATTGATAGCCCTAGCTTTCTGTTTCTTGATTTATCATCGGATGAGCTGAGCATAACATCGCCCATCCCAGAGAGCCCCATAAAGGTTTTTTCAGAAGCACCCAAAAGAAGCCCGAGAGCAGATATTTCATCCAACCCCCTTGTCACCAATGCCGCCTTAGCGTTGGCACCCATCTCGAGACCATCAGAAATGCCAGCAGCTATTGCAACAATATTTTTTAGCCCGCCCCCTAACTGAACACCAACAGGATCACTTGAAAGATAAACCCTTAGAGATTCGTTTGACATTGACTCTGCAAGCAACACCGAATCATCAATTGCTTTGGTTGCCAACGTTATGGCAGCCGGTTTGCCAGCAGCTAACTCTTCAGCAAAAGTAGGCCCAGAGAGCACCGCTGTTTTTGTTTTTGCTCCAATCTCCTCGGCAACCATGGAGGACAAAAGGCCACCGCTGTTTGGATCAAAACCCTTTGTGGCCCAAAGCAGGTTTTTGTTCTTTAGCCCCCTCTTTACAAGCAACAAAGCATCTTTAAAATAAGGGCTTTTAACACAAACAATAATTGAATCAACACCCTCTATTAGCTTTTCAGAAAAAGGCTCAACAGATAAATCTTTTTGTAGTTTGAAACCAGGAAGGTACTTTTTGTTCTCTTGGTCTTTTTTGATTTGGCGAAGGTTCTCCTCGTCAAAAGAGCTTAAGAAAACCTTGTTCTTAGACTTTATCAATTGTATGGATAAGGCAGTTCCCCAAGCACCCGCACCAAAAACCAAAAAAGATCTGCTCATTCTAGTTTTTTGTTTTTTTCTCGGCTTCCTCTATTGCTTGAGAGTATAGGGCCTCAAAATTTATTGGCTGAAGCAACAACGCAGGAAACCCAGCCTTGGTTACCAGCGATGAAACAAGCTCTCTTATGTATGGAAATAAAGTATTAGGACAAAACACCGCAATAAGACCCTTTACCTCATCTTCAGTGTAGCCTTTGATTAAAAACACACCAGCTTGCTCAACCTCTGCGACAAAAAGCGTTTTATCACCGTATGTGGATTCGACCCTAACCTTAAGACAAACGTCATATGAGTCATCGCCAATTTTGTCATGAGTGTTTGCCAGGTTAATTTTTGTTTCTGGCGAAACCGCTTCTTCTAAGAACACACCAGGACTATTAGGCGCCTCGAACGACACATCTTTTATATACATAGTTTGCAATGAAACCAGCCTCTCTTCTTTAGCGTCCGACATGATTACTCCTTGTTGTTAGTTTCGCAGGGCAGCGAGCTATTTTCCCACTCCAGTTGCCCCCCTTTTATATAAAAAACATTATCAAGGTTTTTTGACCTTAAAGACAGACTTGTTTTTTTGCTTAAGCCGCCACCATCACAAACAAGCACCATGGCGTCCTTTTTTTTAGGCGGGTTTCCCAGAAGCTCGTCTTGGCCTAGATTAATAGCGTTTAATATATGCTTCTTATCAAAGTCTTTCGGTTCTCTTAAGTCATAAACTACCGCATTGTTATTTATAAGCTTCACAGCCTCAGCTGGGGTTAAACCACAAATGTTTGACTCTTTTATTTTTAACTCATTGAAAACTGCCAGCAGAAAAACACCTATAGTGCCCCCAACAAGAAGAGGGTAATTATTAATAAACTCTATCAAGCCCATCGTTATAAAAGTGTTTGTTTAATTGTTTCTGCGGTTGATGCTAGGATCTCTGCGTCCTCGAGGTCGTTTGCATGTGGCTGGAAGGGCGCTTTTTCGTAAACTGGAATTATATGCATATGATAATGAAAGACAGTTTGGCCAGCTTTGGCGCCATTGAGCTGGGTAACAATCATGCCAGAGGGCTCAAGAGCCTTTTTGATTGCCTCGGCAACCCTTTTTGTGGTCTTGATGACAGCAGACAAAGACTCTGCATCAACGTCAAAAATATTTTCACCCTTGGTTTTGGGTATAACCAATGTGTGACCTTTTGAAACAGGCATAATATCCATGAAGGCAAGCGTTTGTTCGTCCTCATACACCCTATGCGAGGGCATTTCATCGCGAAGGATTTTAGCAAAGACATTGTCGTTGTCGTAGCCCACGCTTTATTCTGCCCCCCCAAAAATACCAACATCATAAATTCCTGTGCCTTCTCTTTTTGGCTTTATTTGCTTGTACTCATCGCTGTTCCAAAAGGCATGCACAGACTCTACATCTGGAAACTCCGTAATTATTAGACTCTTGCCCGCCAACAGCTCACCCTCGCATACTTCAAGCGCTGGACCTCGCACGTTATACGAGCCACCAAATTGCTGTATTAGCTCAGCTGACTTTTGAGCATATTCTTTTAAGCCTTCACTCATGTTTGTTATTTCACAAACAGACACCAAATAAACAGACATAATTTACTCCTAAAACTATCCAGGACATTATCTACGGTTTTTTTTAATAGCGCTAGCTAGATCTTGTTCGTAACAAACAACTGTAAATCTAAATGACATGCGTTTAGAGTATATTGATGCTGAAAGAATATAAGTTCTGCCCACTTTGTACCGAGCCTCTCGAGTCTAAGGTGGTCGGTGGCGCAGAGCGAAGGCAGTGCACAGGCAAAGCGTGCGAATTTGTATTTTGGAATAACCCAACACCTGTTTTAGCTGCGATTACTCACCGCAATGATGAGGTTATATTGATCCAGGCCATTGGCTGGCCAGAACACTGGTTCAGCCTAGTAACCGGCTTCCATGAGGCTGGAGAAACTGCAGAAGAGGGCGTTTTAAGAGAGGTGAAAGAAGAGCTTGGCTTAAACGGGACAGTGCAATCCCTAGTCGGTGTTTACAGTTTTTTTGAGATGAACCAAGTCATTATTGCTTATGATGTTCTGGTTGATGATGACGATATAACCCTAGATACCAACGAACTTGTTGATTACAAAATTATCAAAACTAAAGAGCTAAAGACTTGGCCCAGCGGCACAGGACAGGCGGCCAAAGATTGGTTAGCCGCTCAAGGCATTGTTAATGAGGAGATAACCTTTAGAAAAAAATAAGCCCCTCTTTTCAAGGGGCTTATTAATACGTTTACTAGTAACCTAGGCTTAGAAGCTATATTTTATTCTTAAGCCAACCTGTCTTGGATCAGGCTTGCTCGCATACCACTGGTTACCAATGGAAGGAGCCGCTGTAATACTAGGCCCAGCAACCTTGCCATTTGGGTTTTGCCAAGCGCCAGTACAAGCACCAATTTGTGGTCCGCCTGGGAACGGTTGACAGGTCGTGAAGACCATACCAAACCTAAAGTCCGAAAACCCAATATCTGGTCCATTACCACCTGAGATAACAGTGTCGTCATCTAAGAGGTTCGTCACATATAGGGTGCCTTCCCAGTTGTCCTTGGTGAAGCCAGTACGTAAGTCAAATCTCCAGTAGTCTTTCAGCCAAACGTTGTTGTCAAAATCGACAGCACGCTTGTCTTGGTATCTAGAGTTCATCTCGACAAAGAACATTGCACCGGTGTTTCTAAACTCATCAGTGTAGTTGAGGTTGATGTTCGCCGCATGTTTTGGAGCACGCTCAAACACATGGCCTGTTCTGTCAATCTCACAAGACATAGATCCTTCAACCATTACTTGTCTGCAATTACCGACACGTGCAATTTCACCCGCACCTGTAGACGTGAGTTTAAAGTCCGTGTATTTGCTGTCTAGGTAGGAATATCCGCCTGAGAGCGTCACATTATCGCTTAACAACCATTGAAGGTCATACTCGAAGCCCGTCACCTGACCACCGGCCGCGTTTTCGATAACGTTACCAAGTTGTGTGCCAATAATTTTTTGCACACTCACTTGACGATCAGTGTAGTCTTCAAAGAATAGTGCGCCGTTAAGTCTCATGGCACCGTCAAGGATAATTGACTTAAACCCAATCTCCCAAACATCCATAACCTCTTCGTCATAACTAATCTCTTCCGGGTTACCGTCTTGGTTAGGGTCTATACCAAAGGCGCCTACTGAAATTGAGGAGAAACCACCCGGCTTCCTTGCTTCAGAGAATGATCCAAAAATCATAAGATTGTCATCTGCCTGATAGCGAAGCGTTAGCTTCGGAGACACGTAGGTTCCTTCTTTGGAAAACGTGATAGGGATGCTTGGCACTGTTTCATAACCTCTCCAACCCATAGGTAGAGCGGCTGGAATTTGCACAAAAGTGCTTACCGGCCAACCAACAGCTGAAAGAGCTGCGGCATCACAACGTGCGCCCGCACCACAAATTTCTACAGAGCTAGGACCAGCCGTTGGCGGATCTGCTCGCCCTGGAACACCAGTATCGACACTTTGTGACATCGGGCCAGTCATGTCTTCACTCTCGTCTGTCCACCTAAGCTCCATTGAAGCTGTGAATCTGTCAGTAAAGTCATAGTCCATAACCGTATAGAGCGAGAAATGTTGAGTGTCTCTAGCAGTAAAGGTTGGGTTGACTTCTCTGCCAGCCATTAAGCCTTCCGCGTGAACATTGATGTCTGTATCAGTGTATCCGCAAGGACCAGAGAAGTAAGAAAAACCTAGGTCCTCTATGCCTAAAATGTTTCCAAAATAATCTCGATGCACTCTTATCAAACACCTTGATCCAAAGCCCCTAGAGCTAAGGGTGTTGTTGTTTTGAGTCATTTCTTCGTGCCAATAAAGCATTCCCCCCGTTACATTGAAAGGACCATCATTATTGGTTGCTAACCTCATTTCTTGACTGAAAAGCTTGGTTGGGCCCCAAACATTGTATTCATTCAAAAAATGTCGAACCGGCTCTTTATCGATATCGTATTGCTGCGCCACATTCATGTCAGCAACATGTGTGAATGAACTAAAGGTAACATTATCGCCATCATAAGTGACATTGATTTGCAGCCTTTCACCCTCTTTTTGAGAGCCAAACATGTCCCGACCTTTGTTATAGGTGTTATGGGCTCGGTTGGGGTCTTGAGCAATAATAAGATCATCTCCATCAACCATATACCCAAAATAACCAGCTTGAACCATGTCATCGAAGTGACCCATATAGTTAATCCCGGTAATTCTGTCGCCGTCAAGCCCCGTGCTACCATAACCAGCTTTAGTGGCATCAGGTATCATAGGACCGCCAGGAAAGGCAGGCTTTAAAGGATACCAAGGCGAAGCAAAAGGAGTTAGACCTTGAGAACACCCAGGGGTGGACCCATCAAAGGGGTTACAGGTCCAAACAGAGGATGGTGTTGCAGCCATTGCCATTTCAAGCACAGCAGCGTCTCCATCACAACTAGCGTCTCTCACAAAACCGCCGTTACAACGACTTGCTTCTGCTGGAAGCATTCGCATGACGTTATTGGCAACTCTTGCTTGAGCAGGAGGCCCATACTCATCGTTTGTGTAATCAAGCCTTGTTTTAATTTTAAGCCGATCATTTGGCTCGATAACGAAAGTTAAAGCTGCGCTCACACCTTCGCCACCACCAACCTTTTGACCGCTTAATGAATTTGTGTGGAAGCCATCAAAGTCCCAAGCCAACGCGTTAAAGCGAAAGCCCATGGTGTCTGAGATAGGACCTGATGTGGTTAACCTGGTTTCATGAAAACCGTCTTGAGCAACATCTAGGCTCACGCTGGTTTCAAGTTCATCAGAGGCGTCTTTAGTGACATATTGTATGGCACCAGCAAACGCGGTTCTTCCGTATAGTGCAATTTGAGGCCCTTTAACAACCTCAATTCGTTCAACATCAATAATCCTTGGCGATATTAAAGACGATGAACCCGCAGTTGAAAGAGTTTCGCTTGATATGTCGACACCATCCACAACAGTGGCAACCACCGGTCGTCCCCTGTTATTAACAATACCTCGAATGGCAATCCGAATATCATCAGGCGCAAACCCTCTATCAAATGTTAATGACGGGTCCATTTTGGTAACGTCATTGAGATCTTTGATCCCCAATCGTTCGATCATCTCCGAACTAATTGCGTTAACCGAAATAGCCACATCTTGTAAGTTTTCTTCTTTTTTACGTGCCGTAACCGTAATCTCCTCAATCACTTGAGAAAACACGTTTGGGGTCACGATAAGCATTGCGAGACTAACGCCCACAATGAAACGAGTTGTATGTTTCATTTATTCTCCCCTTTGTTTAACTAACATATCGTTAATTGACGACTAATAATGTAACCGAGAGACACCAAAAATCCAAATAATAAAACGGTCTGAAACCTTTTGTTACAAGGTTAAAAGTTGCCACAAAACAACAGGAGCCTTAGTTTTCGGTGTTTTTTGCGGTTTTTATAACAAACGAGAGGATTATTAGACCAAGGGCTATTAAGAGGTAGTACCTAACCATAAACCCGAAGACTGGCGAAATACTCTCCAGACCCTCACCTAAAGCATCACCTCCGAGAAGACCAGCAAGAACGCCACCGATAGCAGAAGCAGTAAACCAAAGACCAAACATCTGACCTACGTATTTCTTAGGCGAGTATTTTGAAAATGCCGCTAAACCCACAGGCGACAGAGCCAGCTCACCCCAGGTTTGAAGAAGGTAGGTAATAATTAACCACCGCATGCCTACCGGTGAGGAGACAAGAGCTAACTCAACGGCATAGAGCATAACAATAAAGCTGAGAGCCATTAGCGCTAAACCCAGAGCAAACTTTATCGGCAAGGATGGGTTTAGGTTTTTTTTCGCAAGATGCATCCATGTGCCAGCAAAGATAGGGGCAAAAATAACCACAAAAATTGGGTTAGCAAACTGAAGCCAACCAATCGGAATAATGTATCCACGCACTGAAAGATCCGTGTAATCCCGTGCAAAAATGCTCAGCGAGCTAGCAGATTGATCGAAGCCAGACCAAAAAGCCGCCGCCCCTATAAACAACAGAGCAAGTAAAACAAGGTTCTTTCTCTCACCGCCGCTTAGCCCAGCAAAAAAGTACAAATAAAGAAAATAGGTCCCCGCGACAAAACATAAGAAGTAATAAAAACCCTCAGCAAAAAGCCTTGCGTCAACCGTATATAGGCCCAAAAGACCGCCCACAATTACTGCAAACATCACGACTAAACTCACCTTCGTCCAAGTAATTAGCTTAGAGCGCCTGCTTTCTTCTATTGAGTTAGGCTCAGCCCCAGCTGAACCCAAAAGGCTTTTTGACTTGATAAACTGTATTACCCCAAAAGTCATGCCGATACCGGCGGCGCCAAACCCCCAGTGCCAGCCTATTTTTTCTCCTAGATAGGAGCACACTAAAAAACCCAATGTTGAGCCAATATTAATGGCCATATAAAAAATGGTGTAACCAGACTCTCTTCGCTCATCATCTTCTCTGTAGAGCTTTCCAACAATGGTAGAAATGTTTCCTTTTAAAAGACCGGTTCCAAGAACAACGAAAATCAAACCTAGAAAGAAGGTTTGTTCCATCGGTAATGCCAATGTGAAATGGCCTAGAGCTATGATAATTGCACCATAGAGAACAGCTTTTTGATGCCCAAGCAAATTATCAGCAAGCCAACCGCCAGGGATCACCATAAAATAAACCATACCCACGTAAATCCCATAAATAGCCTGAGCCTCAAGACTGCTCCAGCCCAAACCAGGGTTAAAGCCTGTAAGCGCTCCAGTCATATAAAGCACCAGAAGCGCGCGCATCCCATAATAGGACATCCGCTCCCACATCTCGGTCAAAAACAAAGTTCTCAGGCCAATCGGATGGCCAAAAAAACCCTCGTTAGAATTATTTTCTGTCGCTTCGTTATTCATGGTTCGGGTTACTCCTCATCTCTTTTTATGTTTAGGGTTTTAGACAATAGAATGCCACACTCATAAAGTAAGTAAACAGGCACAGCCAACAAGGTCTGTGAAATAACATCAGGAGGCGTGATCAGCATGCCTATAATAAAAGCACCCAAGAAAACATAAGCCCTGTTTTTCTCAAGAGTTTCAATACTTGTTAGTCCAGACCAAACCAAAATCACTGTTGCTATCGGAACCTCAAAGGACAAACCAAAGGCAAAAAACAACACCAGCACAAAATCCAAATAACTAGAAATATCCGTCATCACAGACACCCCTTCTGGCGCCGCAGAGGTGAAAAACCCAAACATCAATGGGAAAACAACAACATAAGCAAAAAGAGCTCCTAGGTAGAACAACAAGGTGCTGGAAACCAGCAGAGGGACTGCAAACCGCTTTTCTTTGGTGTAGAGCCCTGGTGCAGTGAAGCCCCATAACTGATAAAGAACTGCTGGCATAGCAAGGAACAATGCGGCAAACATAGTGGTTTTAAAAGGGGTTAAAAAAGGTGAGGCAACTTGTGTAGCGATCATTGTAGAACCCTCTGGTAGCTGATTCATGAGGGGCAAGGCAACACGGTTGAAGACCTCATCAGCAAAGGGGACCAGAATAACAAACAAAAGTAAAACCGCAGAACCTGCCTTTAATAGTCTTGAGCGTAGCTCAATAAGATGAGACAGCAGGGTTTCTTCTTGCAACTCTTCTTCGGACATTATTTGTCTTCAGAGTCTTTTGGTTTATTGTCCTTAGGCGACATTGGCCGGTTAGGTGTTAGCTCAACCTCTTGACGCATTTGCCGAGTAAACGAGTTGACCATCGAGCGGGCCTTGCCTAAGTAGTTACCGATTTTTAATGCCACCTCAGGAAGTCGTTTTGGCCCGAGGACAACTAGCCCCAAGGCACAAAGCAACAACATTTCCCAAAACCCAATGTCAAACATTATGATTTAGGACTTGTCGTCTTCTTCAGCGTTTGAGGATTCTTCTTCGGTTGAGCCTGAAATCTCATCCCCAATATTAGATAATTCAGATTCAGCTTTTTCTGCTTCGGTCATTCCTTTGCGAAAACTTTTAATTGCACCGCCTAAGTCACCACCTAGGTTTTTAAGCCTTTTGGTGCCAAATATCAAAACGACAATCAAAAGCACTATTAAAAGCTGCCAGATACTTATTCCGCTTGCACCCATACGTTTATCCTCTAGTTAATCTTAGTAATAAAACAATCATATCATGTATTTTTTGTTTCTAATGAAATTGTTATGGGGCCATCATTTACCAAAGACACTTGCATATCAGCACCAAAAACACCCGTTTGAACGATGTTAGTAAGCCCTCTTGTTTCTTCAGCAAATAACTCAAACAAAGGCTCCGCGTCTATAGGCGGCATTGCTGTTGAAAAGCCTGGACGGTTTCCTCTGGAGGTGTCTGCCGCAAGCGTAAAATTTGGAACAATCAACACACCACCTTCGACTGATTTAACATCTAGATTCATGTTACCGTTGTCATCATCAAACACCCTTAGCGAGACTGTTTTCTGAGCAAGCTTTCTGGCCTCTTTATCAGTGTCATCAACCTGTATACCCAACAAGACCATAAGCCCAGCACCGATAGCTGCGACCTCTTTTTCACTTATATCAACTGAGGCACGACTTACCCTTTGTATTAATGCAATCATGGTTTAAAAATAACACACTATTTAATAAATATCGGGTACTATCATGAATAATATTACCCAACCAAAACAAGGAAAAAGGTGAAACGAAGAGACTTAATTGTTGGCGGTATCGGAGCAGCTGGACTTGCAGCAGCAAGCAAAACAAAAGCCCAAAAAAAAGACGTTTTTAAATGGAAAATGGTCACCACATGGCCACCAAACTTTCCAGGTTTAGGCACCGGCGCTATGAGAATGGCAAAAAACATTGAAGCAGCCTCGGGCGGCAGAATAAAAATAAAAGTCTTTGCAGGGGGAGAGCTTGTTCCAGCGTTTGAGGTTTTTGACTACGTCTCGAGTGGTGGTGCCGAGATGGGCCACGGAGCAGCTTATTATTGGCGTGGCAAAAGCGAGGCAACACAAATTTTTACTACACTTCCTTTTGGTTTAAACGCCATGGAGCTAAACGGTTGGCATTATTTTGGTGGCGGTATGGAACTCTATCGAGAACTCTACGAAGACTTCAATCTAAGGCCTTATCCTGCAGGAAACTCAGGTTGTCAAATGGGTGGTTGGTTTAAAAAAGAAATCAACTCAGTTGATGATCTTCAAGGACTAAAAATGCGAATCCCAGGTTTTGGTGGTGAGGTGTTAAGACGCAATGGCGGGACACCGGTTGCTATGCCAGGCGCTGAAATATTCACAGCCCTTCAAACCGGAACGCTTGATGCAGCTGAGTGGATTGGACCTTATAACGATCTTACTTTTGGTTTTCATAAAGTTGCCAAACATTATTATTATCCTGGTTGGCACGAGGGCGGACCCACACTAGAGTGCATCGTCAATAAAGAGGCTTATGAGTCACTTCCAAAGGACCTACAAACCATTGTCGATATAGCCGCCAGCGCTACAAACGACAGCATGCTTGCTGAGTTTATGGCCAGAAATGCGTTTGCTTTAGAGCAAATTGAACGGATGGACGATATCAAAATATCCCCTTTTCCTAAAGACGTCATGGCCGCTTTTAAACAAGCATCAGAAGAGATTATTGCCGAGATAATCGACAAAGACCCTAAGTTTGCGAAAATCTATAAATCCTTCTCGGACTACAAAAATACAGTTGAGAAATGGACAAAGATCTCCGAGTACGCCTTATTACAAGACAGATACGAATGAAGAAAGCCTTTGCTTTAGCAGCGATTATACTCAGTTTTTCTAACATCAGCGCAGATGAGCTCTTCATTAATTGCGAAACAGCAAGCGCCAGAGAAGCAGTTAAAGAGGGCAAAATTAAAAAACCCATAGCTACGTATAAAGAAGTGCCGAAATACCCCAATGCTGCTTTATACAAAGGCCTTGAGGGCCGCGTGGTTCTAGGTTATACAGTTAATAGTGACGGAACAATTAGTGATATTAAAGACTTAGCAAGAACAGACAAAGTTTTTGTTGCGCCATCTATAAAAGCTTTGAAGTCTTTCAAGTATAAACCCTCAACAACACAACGAACCAACGAAGCAACAGACTATAAACTAAAGCACGCATTTACTTTTGAAATAGAAGGCTCCGGACCAAATTTATTTTATTTGTCAGAAGACCTCAGACCAGCTTTTGCCAATAAATTTTTTCGGACTCAGGAACTTTCCCCAGAACGAGCAATAAGAAACATTGACAAAAAACTAGCAAAAGAGATGCCAAAAATTCAAAAAGCCATGTATCACTACCTTAGGGCGACAAAAACCAACCAACTTGAAACCAAAAACATACCCAGCGAAAAGAATGACCTGGAGGAAACACTAAAAACCCTCCAAGAACTTGATGAATTAGATCCCAATGTTTTTAGTTTGTTGCAGTTTACGGTTAGAGCAATGTCCCAAATATTTAACAAAACAATAGAGGAAATAAGGCGAGTATCCATGCTTCAAAAAGACATCTTGTTAAGCATGGAGAACAGACATTATCCCAGAGAAGAGCTTTATCAGCATTATATAGACTATGGGATATCTGCTTATAATCTGAGTAGCTGGTGTGAAGCATACGAAAGCTTCGATAAAGCAATCGCAATAGCTAAAAGTAAAAAAATACAAGAGAACCCAAACCTAGCTAAATTTAGGGATATGGCCAAAACAAACCTCAGAAAAGACTAATTTAGACTATAAAAACACAATTGGAGTAACTATGAGCACATCAAACGAAGTATTTTTAGGCCAAAAAAAATCAGTTGCCAGATATAACATGGATACAAAGGAGGCGGTTTGGATCACGGGTGTTGAAGATACCCCATATATTATTACCACATGTGGAGACAATATTTTGGTCCAAAGCATAAATTCTTGGCAAACAAAAAACTCCCATCAATTATTAAATGCCCACACAGGCAAAGAGGTTTGGCGCACTCAGGATATCAAGGGTTGGATAGTTCCTGCGTATCATAACGGAGATATTTATTTTTTTAACCACAAGGGATACATTTCTAAGCTTTGTGGGAATACAGGCTCTTTGTTGTTTGAAACAAAATTTAAAAAATGGCACGACGCAACACAATATCTCTTGGCTATAGCACAGAATAAAATTTATATAATTTCTAAGAAAAAAACTTTTGAGGTAAACCAAGCATCAGGAGAATGCACAGAGATTCCAGAATTAGTAAGCTTCACCCAGGATAAAATAACAGCAGCCTGTGGTAACGGGGTCGATCAAATGGCGTTGTTTTCTGTAATTGCTTCTGCTTCTGGTGGCGACGGCGGTGCGGTAATGATGGGCGGAGACGCCGGTGGCGGAGGCGACGGCGGTTAACCGTATATTTTGTTTGGCAGCCAGGTTACCAACTCTGGGAACAGAGCTATCAATAACAACATAAATAATTGGATTGCGACAAATGGCAACGCACCTTTATAGATTGCTTTTGTTTCTATGGACTCTGGGGCGACCCCCCTCAGATAAAACAAGGCAAAACCAAACGGAGGGGTTAAAAAGGAGGTTTGTAAGTTGATTGCAATCAATATACCCAACCAAACCGGGTCAACCCCAAGGGCCAGAATTATAGGCGCCACAATGGGCACCACCACAAACGTGATTTCTATAAAATCTAAAACAAAACCAAGCAAAAACATAGCCAACATAACCACTACCACGATACCAACAACGCCTCCTGGCACTGACGACAAATAAGCTTGAACCAGTTCATCGCCTTCATAACCCCTGAACACCAAGGAGAAGATCGAAGCACCGATTAAGATTAAAAACACCATGCTGGTTAATTTGGCAGTTTCTTGGCACACGTCTTTCAAAACAGCAAAGCTTAGTTGTTGTTTTGTTGCTGCCAAGAGCAGCGCACCAATAGCACCAACACCAGCCGCCTCTGTGATCGTTGCAATCCCAAAAATAATTGAGCCCAAAACCGCGACCATTAAAAATAGCGGTGGCATTAGCACCCAAAGCAAGCTTGCCAATGACTTTTGCTCACTCTCATTAACAACCTCAGCGGGAGGCATTGTTTCTGGTTTTAAAAACGAGATAAAGACAAGGTAGAACATATAAAGCAAGACCAAGATCAGGCCAGGGATGATCGCCCCAACAAACAAGTCTCCAACAGAAACTGTTTCAGGTGAATAAATACCTCGCTGAAGCTGAGCTTGCTGAAACGAAGAAGACAAGACGTCGCCCAACAAGACTAAAACAATAGAGGGGGGTATTATTTGACCGAGAGTTCCTGAAGCAGCAATCACGCCAGTAGCTATTTCTGGTTTGTAGCCTCGTTTTAACATTGTTGGCAAAGATAAAAGACCCATGGTCACAACGGTTGCACCAACAATACCGGTGCTAGCAGCCAACAACATCCCAACCAGAACCACGGCTAAGCCCAGTCCGCCTCTGTAAGTTCCAAACAAAGAGCTTAGTGTTTCTAAAAGATCTTCTGCTAATTTTGATCTTTCCAAGGTGATACCCATGAAGACGAACAATGGGACAGCAATGAGGGTTTCATTGGTCATAATCCCAAAGAGCCTGCTTGGTAAGGCGCTAAGATAGCCAGCCTCAAAATTTCCAGTCAGTAAGCCGATACCAGCAAACAGCAGAGCAACACCAGCCAGAGTGAAAGCGACCGGGAAACCAATCAGCAGGAATAAGATCACAGTAAAGAAAAGAATAACCGCTTCAATCATTGTCAGACCCACCCATAGATTTGAAGGCAATAAATAAACCCTGCATAAAAAGCAGCATTCCAGTTAGCGGAATAGCTGTCTTTAATATGGGCACAAAGGGGTAGCCTAAGCCGCCCGCGTCTTTTGACGCCTCTTTTATTGCCCATGAAGTTTCAACGTAGTCAAATGAGCCTAAGACCAAAAAGAGGGAGACCGGACACAAACAAAACAAACTTCCAAAAAGATTAACTCGACGCTGGGCTCTTTTAGACCAGCGGCGATAAAACACATCAACACGAACATGAGCGTCTTCGCTCAAGGTGTAGGCTGCTACCAACAGAAAGACCATGGCGTGCATCCAGGTGACCAGCTCTTGAAGCCAGATCCAACCAATTGAAAACACATATCTTAGGATCACAATCCCAAAGACGGTGATAACCATGAACAGAACTAACCAGGACACAAATTTGCCCAACGAAACATTAATTTTATTGAAGGTTGATAAAACCTGTTTGATAACTGACATAGAGGACTAGTCTTGCCAAAAAGTTGGCGTGAACAAAACCAGCAAGGCAAAAATCTCGAGCCTCCCTAATACCATTGCAGAGATACAAACCCATTTAGGCAGCGATCCAAGATCAGCGTAATTTACAAAAACATCGCCAAGCCCTGGCCCCAGATTGTTTAATGAGGCAGCTACTGCAGAAAACGCAGTTAGTTCATTTAAGCCACACGCCAACATAATCAAAGTGAACACAACCAAAATACCAATATAGGCAGACATAAAGCCCCAAACGGAGTCCAAAATTCTCTGGTCGACCCCTTTTTGATTAATCTTTACCACAATTTCAGCGCTTGGATGGATCAGACGCTTTGCCTCTCTTAAGCCTTGTTTAAATAATATCAAGCAGCGAGCAACTTTTAGCCCCCCACCCGTAGAACCCACAGAGCCTCCGACAAAGCTTAGTAACAACAACAAGAAAGGGATAAAAATCGGCCACACCCCATACCCCGATGAGGTGTAACCAGTGGTTGTGCCAATCGAGACCACTTGAAAGAACATTTGAGAAAAAGACACCCCTTCAAAATTTTCTGAAGAGCTTGTCATTAGAGCCAGCCCAGAAATTATGACGACGGATAACAATAAACCAAGGTAAGCCTTAAACTCCGAATCATTTATGTATGTGGAGAGAGACTTGCTTTTCCAGGCAAAGAAATGCAATGAAAAGTTAATGCCTGCCAGCAACATAAAAACACTTGAGACCCAATAGATCATAGTAGAGCCTTCAAAAAAACCAAAACTCGCATCGTGTGTTGAGAACCCACCAATAGCAACCGTTGTCATCGCATGACACACAGCATCAAAGAGTGTCATACCACCAATCAGGTAACCCGAAGCACACAAGATGGTGAGCACAAGATAAATATAAGCCAATGATCTGGCGGTTTGTTTTTGCCTGGGTGTGAATTTAGATTCTCTCACAGAGGCAGCAGATTCCGCCCTGTATAAATGCATGCCCCCGACCCCAAGAAGGGGAAGGATAGCAACCGCTAATACAATGATACCCAAACCACCAAGCCACTGTAGCTGAGCCCTATAAAACAATAAGCCTTTGGGCAACAAATCAATATTGGTCATGACCGTTGCGCCGGTGGTGGTTAGGCCTGAGGCAGATTCAAATATCGCATCGGTAAGACTTAAATTGCTTTCTGGCAGCATTAAAAAAGGGATGGAACCAAAAAGAGCTAATATGATCCAGAATGAAGCAACAATAATAAACCCCTCCTTTAGTCTGATCTCAGAGGCCGTCTTCCTGCTCGGCAGCCAAATCAGCAGACCAGCAAAGAGCGTGAAGGTAAAAGAGGCTAAAAACGAAGAAGCGGTGTAGGTGTCGCCAAAGATTCCAGAAACAAGAAAAGGCACCAACATTGAGCAGCTAAAAACCATCAACAATAAACCCAAGGTTTTTTGAACAGATTTAAAATTATTTAGGGCCATGGTTTCAGAAAAGCAAAGCGATGCTTAATAAGGTTTAGTCAAAAATTGTTTCTATTTCTGTAATGGTATCTCTATTGTCTATAAAAACAACAACATGATCATCTGGTTCTACGACGGTTGTGTGGTGAACGGTTTTAATTTCTCCTTCGTTTGAAACGATAGCAGTGATAAAAGCACCTTCAGGAAGCTCTATTTCTTCAATGCTTTTACCAACAACTTGGGAGTTCTCATGTGTGTGTGCTACAGCCTCCAAAGCTTCTGCGTTGCCACGCTTTAAACTATGGACTTTGACAACATCACCTCTTCTAACATGCGACAAGAGAGCACTAATCGTAATTTGTTCTGCTGAAATTGCGATATCGATACTGTCTGTTTCCATCAGGCCAGAAAAGGAGTCTTTGTTAATTAAAGCCATCACTTTTTTACTGCCCATTTTTTTTGCCACCATGGCTGAAAGAATATTGGCTTCTTCCGAGTTGGTGGTGGCTACAAACACATCATTGTTTTCAATGTTCTCTTCTTTAAGCAGGACATCGTCTGATGAGTCTCCTTTTAAAACAATTGTTGTGTCAAGGCGCTCAGCGAGAATCTTTGCCCTCGCCGTGGATTTTTCAATTAATTTTACGTTATTGTTTTCCTCTAGTCTGCTGGCTAACTTTAGACCGATTCTTCCGCCGCCCGCTATGACAATGTTGTTTGCCTCTTCTTGATCTTGATTAAACTCCGTGATCATGTGGTCAATGTCATCGGGAGCAGCAATAAAATAAACCTCGTCACCAGCTTTTATGATTGTGTTGCCCTCTGGCGCAATCATTTCACCTTCTCTGTATATTGCTGCAATCCTAACCTTTTCATTACCCAGGTGGTCATGCAGCGAGCTGATTGGGTTGTCAACCAGAAAACCTTGTGGCTTGGTTTTGACGCCAACCATCCTTATTTTTCCGTCAGCAAAATCTAACACCTGAAAAGCACCAGGATGGTCAATCACCTCAATAATATAATTTGTAATCAAATCTTCTGGACTAATAGTAAAATCGACAGGGAGCTCGTTCTCTGAGAACAAACCGGGTCTGTCGGTGTATTCAGAGGCCCTAATTCTTGCTATTTTTGTTTGAGTGTTAAACAGGCTTGAGGCAACCTGGCAAGCAACCATGTTAACCTCATCACTGCTCGTTACAGCAATCAAAATATCAGCGCTTTCAGCACCTGCCCTCTCTAGCGTTTCTGGATGAGAGGCGTTGCCTTCTATGACCCTCAGGTCTGCCACACCAGAAAGCTTTTCAAGACTGTCTGGATTAACATCAACAACAGTTACTTCGTCATCTTCTTTGTTCGCAAGCTGGGTTGCTGTAGATGAACCCACTTGACCCGCACCTAGTATTAAAATATTCATGCTTCTTTGGGTTTATATTACATGAATTTCAGGTTTGCATAGCTTAAAACAACCCACTTTGTACCCTCGGTTTCAAAGTTAATTTGAGCTCTCGTGTTATCCCCGTCACCCTCGATCGCAATAACCACACCTTCGCCAAAAACAGGGTGCGCGATCCTTTGACCCAAGAGCGAAGCTGTCTTGCTTTTTTTGGGCTTACTGTTGTACTTGTTTTTTGAGTGAGAAAGCACCCCTTGGTTGGATATCTCATCAATTAATTGTTCAGGAATCTCAAAAAGGAACCTAGAAGGCTGACTGTAATTAGTAGTGCCATGGACCAATCTTTGGTTAGCATAAGAAATATAGAGATCCTTCATGGAACGGGTGATTGCGACGTAACAAAGACGCCTTTCTTCCTCTAGACCGCCCGGATCCATTTGGGAGCGTTGATGGGGAAACAAACCATCCTCCATGCCAACAATAAAAACCATAGGGAACTCTAATCCTTTTGCTGAATGCATCGTCATTAATTGAACACTGTCTTGCCATTCACTGGCTTGGTGCTCGCCTGACTCTAGTGCTGCGTGGGACAGGAAAGACTCAAGGGGGGTCATTTCATCCTCATCTAACAAAGGCCTGTACCCATGAGCGGCATTAATTAGCTCCATGATATTGTCTATTTTTGTAGCTGCCTGTTCAGTCTTTTTCTTCTCGAGGAACTGTATAAGCTTTGATTCTTTGATAGCTATCTCAAATTGTTCCTTTAAGGACTTATTTGCCAGTTGTTTTTCCATGCTTTGAATTTGGGCCAAAAAACCACCAACAGCATTTTTAGCTCTACCGCTAACCGCTGAGTTTTTAACAAGCTGTGATGAGGCAACATAGAGGGATAGATTCTCGGTTTGTGCTAAGGACCTAACTTGGCTTAACGTCTTTGAACCAATGCCTTTTGGCGGCATATTAGACGCGCGCTCGAAAGCTAAATCATCGTTCGGGTTAATAGAGAGCCTTAGATACGCAAGCGCGTCCTTTACTTCAGCCCGATCAAAAAACCTAAAGCCCCCATAAACTCGATAGGGAATAGCATGTTGTAACATAGCCTCTTCAATAACCCTTGACTGAGCGTTTGATCGATAAAGAATAGCAACATCCTTTAACGGGTGTTTTTTTGACTGAATGGTGTCAACGATATTGTGCGCTTCTTCATACTCATCGTAATTAGCGACCAACTTAATTTGAGAGCCGCCTTCTTCGGCTGTCCATAAGGTTTTTTCTAAACGCTCATTGTTGTTCGATATTACAGCGTTTGCAGCATCTAAAATGGTTTTGGTGGAACGATAATTTTGTTCCATTTTAATAACCCTTACATCACCAAACTCTTGTTGAAAACGAGACATATTTGCACTGTTTGCCCCTCTCCACTTATAGATTGATTGATCGTCATCCCCAACCACAAAAGCAACACCAGTTTTGCCAGTTAATAATCGCACCATTTGATATTGGATCTCATTGGTGTCTTGGAACTCATCAACAAGAATGTTGCTAAATCTTTTTTGATAATGCTCAAGAAGCGTGGGCGTTGTTTTTAAGGTTTCATAACAGCGTAAAAGCAACTCTCCAAAGTCTACCAAGTTGTTCTGCTGACACTTTTTTTCATAGTCCTTGTAGAGCTGAATAAACTCCCTTTTTGTCGGGTTATCCTTTACCTTTTCTGCCCTTAGCCCCAAATCCTTTTGCGTGTTAATAAACCATTGGACTTCTTTTGGCGGATAGTAGGACTCATCTAAACCCTGGTCCTTTATCATTCGTTTGATCTGGCGATGCTGATCATCTGAATCAAGAACTTGAAAGCCCTGATCTAGACCAGCGTCTTTCCAATGCAGCCGAAGAAACTTATGAGCCAAGCCATGAAAGGTTCCAACCCACATCCCTCTTGTGTCAAGGCCAAGCATTTCTCCAATCCTTTCTCGCATTTCATTTGCAGCCTTATTGGTAAAGGTCACCGCAAACACATTTAACGGCGAGGTTTTATCAACACTTACCAACCAAGCTATCCTATGCACCAACACCCGCGTCTTGCCACTGCCAGCGCCAGCCAAGACCATAACCGAGCTTTTTCCACTCGTTACAGCCTCTCTTTGCGGCTCATTTAATTGGCCTAGAATGTTTTCTGTTTCCATGGGGCTTTATTGTAGCTTTATCTGAATTTGATTGTGTACATCAGGTTTACAAACGCCAACAACAAAATAGCGGCAAAAGCATTGTGAGCGGTTGCTAAGACCAAGGCGATGCTCGACCAAACCATCACAACACCTATGGCTAATTGGGCCAATAGAGCTGCCGCCAAAAGTTTTGCAGCGATCCTAACCTTTTCAGATTGATGGCCCATGTATTTGAGGATAATCAAACCCAAGCCAAAGGTTAGAACAAGAGCTCCAAGACGATGTATAAAGTGTATGGCCGTTCTTGCGGGCGGGGTAAGCAGGCCGCCTTCGTAGTTTTGTCCAAATGATTGCCACTTTAAAAAACCTTCTTTCATGTCCATGTTGGAAGGCCACAACTCACCGTAACAAAAAGGAAGGTCAGGACAACCAAGGGCCGCATAATTAGTGCTGGTCCAGCCACCTAAAATAATTTGTGCGATAAGCAAGGCTAAACCCATGAAGACTATAGGAGCAATCTTTGATGAAGCTTGTTCTTCTCGATCTTGGTGTTTTAGGTAAACAAACAATAAAGATAGTGTTGCAAGACCGCCGATTAAATGTGAGAGAACCACAAAGGGGTGAACTTTTAGAGTAACAGTCCACATACCTAACAACCCCTGAAAAACAACCAGTAAAAATAAGCCGAGAGAGAGCCTTAAGGAAAAATTTTCACCCCACGGCTTTCTGGTCTTTTTAAAGAACTCTAGTAAAAACAACATCAATATCAGCAAACCCAAAAGACTGGCAATGTATCGATGAATCATCTCTCTCCAAGCCTTGCCCGATTCGACAACTTGGTCGGGGAATAACTCCGCAGCTCTTGATAACTCGTCACTGGTTTCTGGAACAGTTAAAAACCCATAACAACCCGGCCAATCAGGGCAACCTAAACCAGCATCCGTTAAGCGGACATAGGCGCCAAACACAATGACACAAAACGCCAAAACCGTTGTGAAGGCTATAATCGATTTGGTTTTGGGCACGAGACTTTAAGGGAGAATTCTAGGACCCTGTCAACGTCATGAACAAATCCCTAATGTAGTAAACGAAGGCGCCATCAACAGCGAGAATTCCAACTAAGGCTAGTAAAAAAAGAGGCGGCAAGGTGATGGCATATAAAAAAGCCATTCGTTCCCAAGCCATGTGCATAAAAACACCGACCACCAAACCCGCTTTGAGGAAAGCAAACACAGTAACCAAAAACCATCTCAGATAACCTTGCACTTGCATAAGGTCAACCATGTATGAAAAGGCACTAAGCACGAAAAGTAAAATCCAAACACTTATATATAGACTAAATGGATGCTCAGTCTCTACCGCATCACCGGGATAAAAACTCGGGTGTTTAAAGGGCTTTTCTTGTTCGTTCATAATGTCTCTCTACCAAAGATAAAAGAATGCAAAAATAAATATCCAAACCAAATCGACAAAGTGCCAATACAAACCTGCAACCTCAACAATCTGATAATCATCAAGCCGATCATAGCGACCTTCAAAAACTCGTTTAGCAACTATACTTAGGTAGACAACCCCTATGGAGACGTGGAGCCCATGAAAACCTGTGATCATAAAAAAGAAGCCGCCAAATTGATGGGCGCCAAACTCATTGCCCCAAGGCCTAATCCCCTCTTCAAAAATTAATTTACTCCACTCAAACACCTGCATGCCGACAAAGGCAACACCACCAAGCGCTGTTAGCAATATAAGTACACCAGTTTTTACACGTTGTTTCTTATAGCCCGAGGTCACCGCCATCGCCATGGTTCCACTGCTGCTGATTAAAATAAAGGTCATAATCGCGATAAGCAGCAAAGGTATGTCAGCTCCACCAACATGAAGGGCAAAGACCTCACTTGTGTTTGGCCAAGGCACCGTTGTGGTTAACCTCACAGCCATATAAGCAGAAAGAAAGGAGCCAAAAATAAATGTATCACTGACAAGGAAGATCCACATCATCGCCTTACTCCAACGCACTTTAAAGGTTTGAACATCAGACGACCAGTCAGCTACCAACCCTTTTAAGTTATCAGGGACTGAGTCTTCATATGAAACATGTTGATTGGATGACATAAAACTTCTCTATGTGGTTAAAAGTAGCATGAATAATAAGACCCAAACCAAAAGCATATAATGCCAATAGGTCCCCAAAAGCCCTATCGATTCTGGCTGGAGTATTGATTGATCTTGTTGAAATGTTTTTACAGCAACATAAAACCAGGCCGCCACACCCCCTATAACATGCATTGCATGGAGCGCAGTAATTAAATAAAAGAAAGTGTTAGCTGGGTTTACTGTTAAAAAATAACCCGAAGAACTTAGCTCTTGCCATGCCAAGGTTTGGCCAGTTACAAAGGTGACCGCAAACAACCCACCAATTATCAGTCCTACTTTAATTGTTTGAACGCTGGATCTTTTAGCTCCACTCTTCGCCCAAGCCATTCCAACGCTAGCCAAGATCAAAGACCCTGTATTAACCCATAGCAGTGAAGGGATCGGAACTGGGTTCCAGTCTTCAAAATTCATCCGGAATAAATAGGCATTGGTAATAAACAAAAAAAGAATCGATATGACGGTCATCAGCGTGTAAACAAAAACCTGGCCGTGAGTTAACCCCATAAAACGCTCTTCATTGTTCGCTATATTCGTCATTGCCAACTAGGTAATTTGCTCGTCAGGAACATTTTGAGGCACAAAATCAGCCGTGGCACCAGGCAGACCATAGTCATAAGGCCATCGATAAACCACCGGTAATTTTTCTCCCCAGTTGCCATGCCCTGGAGGTGACTCTAGGGCTTGCCATTCTAATGTGCAAGCACCCCAAGGATTAGGCCCTGCCTCTTTGCCCTTATAAAGACTAACCACAAAGTTATACAAAAGAATAAACTGAGAGGCTCCGACTATGAGGGCACAGATGGTTATAAATTGATTGAGGTCATTTACCGACTGAGGAATAAAATCATACTGTTCGTTTGAATAATATCGCCTTGGAACACCTAGAAACCCAATATAGTGCATAGGGAAATAAATTAGATAGGTACCGACAAAGGTAATCCAAAAATGTATTTGGCCTAAAGTATCATCCAACATTCTGCCTGTAACAGAAGGGTACCAATGATACAGCCCCCCATAGAGCGCTAGAACGGGTGAAACCGCCATGACCATATGGAAATGACCCACAACAAAATAGGTGTCTGATAAGGGTACATCGACCGCAACATTGCCAAGAAATAGACCAGTAAGGCCGCCTATCAGGAAGGTGATTAGAAAAGCTAGGCAATAGAGCATTGGAACTGTCATTTTAATGTTCGCATCCCACAGCGTTATTACCCAGTTGTAGACTTTGATTGCCGTTGGAATTGCTATGATCAGAGTAGTTGTAGCAAAAAAGAAGCCTAAATAAGGGTTCATACCGGCAACATACATATGATGTGCCCAAACTATAAACGCGATACCAGCAATCGCAATTAAAGCCCAAACCATCATGTTATAACCAAAAATATTTTTCCTCGCATGACAGCTGATTAATTCTGAGATGATGCCAAATGCTGGAAGGGCAATAATATAAACTTCAGGATGACCAAAAAACCAAAACAAATGTTGAAACAGCACCGGGCTTCCGCCACCGTAGTCTAAAACTTCACCGCCCTTAAAAATTTCCGGCATAAAAAAACTGGTTTCTAAAACACGATCAAAGATCAGCATAATAGCTCCAACGAGAAGCGCCGGGAAAGCTAGAAGACCAAGAAAAGTAGCTAAGAAGATACACCAAATAATCAAAGGCATTCGCATCAGCGTCATCCCTTTAGCACGCGATTGCAGAACAGTGGTGATATAGTTCAACCCACCCATAGTAAAAGCAATAATAAACACAGCTAATGAGGCCAACATCAAAATAATTCCCGCTCCGTCACCACCCGGCGTTCCTTCTAAAATTGATTGTGGCGGATACAAGGTCCACCCAGCACCTGTTGGCCCGCTCTCAACAAAAAAACTAGAAACCAAGATTATGACTGAGAGAAAGTACACCCAAAAACTAAGCATGTTTACAAAAGGAAAAGCCATGTCCCTTGAGCCAAGCATTAATGGAATTAGATAGTTTCCGAAACCACCCAGAAACAGCGCAGTAAGAAGATAGATCACCATAATCATTCCATGCATAGTGACATCTTGATAGTAGGAGCCAGCGTCAATGGATTCGAACAGACCCGGAAAACCAAGCTGCATTCTCATCATTAGCGATAAAAACATCCCGGTTAGACCGATTGCTAGCGCAACAGTAATATATTGCAGGGCGATTATTTTGTGATCTTGGGAAAAAACATACCGACTCCACCAACCAGTTGGTTCATGGATGGGTTGTCCTTCATAATTTGCACCTTGTTCCATTCTTCTATTTTACTCCTATTTAATATCTACGAAAACTAATCCGATAAGGTTTTAATATAATCTGTTATGGCATCAAGCTCTTCTTCTGATAGTGTGGCATAAGCCGGCATCACTGGAGCATAACCAGAGCCGATTTTAGCAACAGGGTTAACAATTGATTCTTTAATATAAGCCTCGTCAATAACCACAGTTTCACCTGTATCCAGAAGCCTCTCAGTGCCAAAGGTGTTTTTCCATGTTGGACCGATGCCGTTTACACCATCATCACTGTGACAGGCAACACAGCCCAGGGTTTGTGCAATCTGTTTGCCGTTACCCTCAACACCTTCGTTTAACGTTTCAAAAAAGGTCGGTTGTTCGGCAAGCCAAGCATCAAAGTCTTCACGAGTGTCCACCGTAATCAAACCACGCATGGCGTAGTGCCCCGTTCCACAATATTCTGCACACGCAACCTCGTATGTCCCAAGCAATGTTGGCTCAAACCAAAGGTTTGATTGTTGGCCAGGAACTAAGTCCATTTTCGCCCTAAATTGTGGAATATAAAAGTCGTGTAAAACATCTTTTGATCTGAGCTGAAAAACCACCTTTTCATTTATGGGCAGGTGAACCTCAGCACTTCTAATTAAAATATCATCTTGACCGTTTGGGTCATTGGGATCGATCCCGAAGGTATTTTTTGAACTGAACAACCTGCCGTTTGTGTTGCCGTATATTCCATCTTCTCCGGGAAATCTATACGTCCAAACCCATTGCTGACCAACACCCTCAACTTCTAGTGCATCATCTGGGAGGTCAATGTACATGTTCCAGGCAATCAAGCCAGGGGCTAGCAAAACCACAACACCAATGGTTGTAACAACGGTCAAAATTACTTCGAGTTTAGTGTTTTCAGGCTGATATTGGGCTTTGTGACCTTCTTTGTACCGAAACTTTAGGACGCAATAAATAATAAAACCAGATACTGCAACAAAGGCAACACCGCATACCCATAAAGAAATAATAATTGTGGTGTCTAAGAATCCCCAGTTTGAAGCTAGTGGAGTAAACCACCAAGGTGAAACGGCGTTCCAAAGAACTGTTCCGATAACAATGATGGTTGCAACGATTACGAAAGCCATAAATATCCTTCTATATAAAGCTTATCTATCAAAATGATCGAAAGCATTATCCTCAAAAAAGGATCAGAATACAATCAAAGAAACGCTTTGCTTATAATCTCTTTTTGGTTGATTTTTTACTAAAACCTACTTAATGAAGAGAAGATCTAGAAAAACACCCAAAAAAATCACCGCGCCCACGTAGTTGTTCTCTAAAAAAGCCTTAAGACATTGCTTGGGGTCACGACCCCTAATTAATTGCTGTTGCCTAATAAAGAGACAAGCGGCAACAATGAGCGAAGAGAAATATATAAAACTAAGCTCATAGAGTAACCCAATAAGAGCCCACAAAAGAACCACAGAGATCTGTAGCAAAAGAGCGATAAACCCAACTCGTTTTCCAAATAAAATCGCTGTAGAGTTTATACCAATCCTTAAATCATCTTCCTTGTCCACCAAAGCATAAAAAGTGTCATACATTACAATCCATAAACCAATACTTAGCCATAACAGACAGGCCTCAGCATTAATCGCTAGGCCATTAGCAGCATAAACCATTGGTATGCTCCAACTAAAAGCAAAACCGAGTATTAATTGTGGCGCCGAGAAAAAACGCTTGCAAAAGGGGTAGATAACAGTAATCAGCAGACCACCTAAGGCCCAAAAAAAAGAAGAAAGATTCAGCTGTAAAACTAAAGTAAGCGCGATTGACAGCAAAATTAAAAGCAGGAAATAAGCCTCACCTATGCTTACGGACTGATTTGCCAAGGGCCGGGTTTTTGTTCGTTCAACAGAGGGGTCAATATCTTTATCGACAATATCATTAATTACACAACCCGCTGAACGCATAACCACAACACCCAAAACAAATATTAAAAGCATCTTGAACCCAGGAACACCCTTGTTGACAAGCCAAAGCGGCCATAGCGTAGGCCAGAGAAGCAAAAAAACACCAATAGGTTTGTCGAACCTCATCAGCTTAAAATAAGCATTTATTTTTGTCATTCAGCTCAATCTTTAATCTTATCAAGCGCAGGTAAAAATAACTCCGCTACCCATAATAAGGTGTTATCGATAGCAAAACTTGAGCGTCTTATCCAAACTGATACTTCAGAGAGTTCTAGGTAGGCATACTCAAAAGCACTTCTCGATACTTTTGGCATCATTGATAATCGTTCACCAAGGGGTTGTTCACCCAAGGATTGAATCCAACGATTCAATTCTAGGGTTGAGTTTGGAACAAGTGTTTGGGCTAAAATACAGGCATCATTGTCAACCGAAAGAACAACCTCTCTGATGTAGTTCTGATCAGCATCATTTTTATTCTTAAGCAGCATCGGCGCGGAGCTCAGAGACTCTTTTAGAACCTGAACCGCATACTTGTGACCAGATTCTTTGATTCTATTGGTCAGTAAATTTGTTTCAGTTAGCCAGCTTTTCAGGTTGGGGGAGAGCGGCTTGGCTGTAATGTTTTCTAGGGAATTATCCCAAACTAAATCTGGTGATAAGCTTTCAATTTGTTCAAACGATAGGTTCATGATATTTAAGGGCTGACAGTCTAGCTATAAATCAAACATTACGATAGATAATTTGTTCGCCGACCCACCGTTTAATTAGTTTTTCAGCTTTACCCGGATACTTATTATCGAAGTCTGCGCACAACTTATTAATATAAGGCAGCATATGAGCATCTCTTGAGATATCTGCAATCTTCAATCCAATTAAACCCTTTTGTCTAGTGCCCAAAAGCTCGCCAGGCCCTCTTAACTGAAGGTCTTTTTCAGAAATATAAAAACCATCAACGCTTTTTCTAATCACCCCAAGACGCTCTTTTGCAAGCTCGTTCAAAGGCCCTTTATAAATCAATATACAAAGACTTTCGTGAGCCCCACGACCAACTCGCCCCCTGAGTTGGTGGAGTTGAGACAACCCCAGTCGCTCTGCGTTTTCTATTACCATAATTGTTGCGTTAGAGACATCAACGCCTACCTCTATAACTGTTGTTGCCACAAGAACCTGAAATAGGTTATTTTTAAAATCAACCATTGTTTGGTTTTTTATTTCTGGCTTAAGCCTTCCGTGAACCAAGCCAATATTTTTCTTTTTAAGTTCCGCGCCTAGTTTTTCAAAGGTTGTTTCGGCAGCCTCATAATTCAGTTCTTCAGACTCTTCTATTAAAGGGCAAACCCAATAGGCCTGCCTTCCTTTTTTAGTCTCTTTATCAATTTTTTCTATTACTTCACCCCTCTTGTCGTCTGGTATAACTATGGTCTTAATTGAGCCTCTGCCTTTGGGCAGTTCATCTAGAATTGAGGCATCAAGATCTCCATATGCAGTCATAGCTAAGGTCCTTGGTATCGGTGTCGCAGTCATTATTAATTGATGTGGAACGGTGCCGAGAGACTTCGATTTACTGACTAGGCTTAATCTTTGGTCCACGCCAAATCTATGTTGCTCATCAACTATTACTAAACCTAAGTTTTTATACTCGACTTGTGTTTGAAACAAGGCATGAGTACCAATTATTATTGAGGCTTCACCGTTTTTGATTTGGCCAAGAATAAGATCTTTTTGTTTTTTGGGGAGCTTGCTTTTTAGAATTACCACCTTAACACCAAGGGGGTTGAACCATTCATCTAAATTGTTTTTATGCTGTTCAGCCAGCAGCTCCGTTGGTGCCATTAAAACAGACTGTGAACCGCTTGCTGCCGCTATAGCCATTGCCGATGCTGCAACAACAGTTTTACCTGAACCCACGTCGCCCTGAAGTAAGCGCATCATTGGGATCGGTTCTGCCAAATCTTTCTCAATTTCACCCACCACTCTTTTCTGACTGCCTGTTAGCTTAAACGGCAGATTTTTAATAAATGTTTTCATAACCTGATTGTCTGAGAGGGCTAGAGCAGGATTAGATTGCGTTGTTTTCTTGATGTGTCTTAAGGCTAGCTGGTTAGCTATTAACTCCTCCGCAACCAATCTTCTTAATGGTTCAAACTTCTCTTGATCAATAACTTCTGAAGGCAAAGGGCGGTGTATTTTTGACAAAGCATCCCTTAACGAGCCTAGGCCCATCTCATCTATGATTTCATCTGGAAGAATTTCCTCAGTGTTTTTAAGCTGCTCTTTTAAGCTTGCGCTCACGATTTGCCGTAACTTGGTCTGTGAAAGCCCCTTTGTTGTTGGGTAAACAGGCGTTAATCTTTTTGACAAAGGCGCGGGTTTTTCTGGATCAATAACTTGATATTGAGGATGAATCATCTCAATACCTGAGGACGTTTTTCTTGTTTTCCCATAACACCTTACAAGCGTATCCCGACTTAAATTTTGCGCCTGAAACTTTGAAAAGGTAAAAAATCTCATGGTTAGCATTCCAGTGTCATCTGATAGCTGAACAAGCATCATGCGCCTACCCCTATAGACAACGCTGCACAGCAAAACCCTACCCTCAATCAGCGCTTCCTCGTCTGGGATAAGAGCGCCTATTTTTTTTAACTTTGTTCTATCTTCGTATCGAGTTGGAAGCAAAAACAAAAGATCTGATTGCTTATTAATGCTTAATTTAGCCAGCTTGTCTTTAAGCGCGGGCCCAACCCCTTTTAGACTTGTAAGTTCCTCATTGCTCATACTTGAATCAGAAACTCTCACCAATGGTTTAGTTGGATTCAGTAGTCTCTGCCACCACCTCAACCTCAACCTCTGAAGCCTTGGGAAGCGCTGAAACCTGGACCAAAGCTCTAGCAGGATACGGGGCACTAAAAAGAGAAGACATTACTTGATTGACAGTATCAAAGTTACTGATATCAATTAGGTAAATATTGACCTTTATGATGTGGCTTAACTTTAGGTTTTCAGTTGCCAGGATGGCTTCTATATTTTTAAACACCTGCCTTGTTTTTGCCTCAATATCCCCATCGTTCATTACCCCTTCTTTGTTAAGAGGTATTTGCCCCGACAAAAACAACAACCCCCCAGACTTAACCGCCTGAGAATAGGGGCCAATTGCTTGTGGCGCTTCATCAGTAGAAATAATTTTAGACATATTGTTGCTCCTATTTTAATGCAGACTTCTTGAAACCTTCTCAACATTACCCATAGCTTTTATGCCTCGCATAATATCTGCCAAACCCTTTCTGCTGGATACTTGGATTTTAAACAGGATATCAATGGTTTCGTCTTCGTATTCAGTGGCCAAAGAAACTTGCTCTACATTGCACCCATTGTCCGCCAGTTTCCCAGCTATAGCGGCCAGTGAACCGGGTTTATGTTTAGCGTGGACTGTAATTTCAGTAGACAACTCATGTTCTATATCATCACTCCACTCAGCATCGATCCAGCGACTACTCTCTTTTATAAAGGTTCCTAAGTGATGACACTTTCTTCTGTGAACAACAAGACCTTTTACTTTGCTTAAATGGCCTATGATACTGTCCCCAGGAATTGGCAAACAGCACTGGGCAAAATTTATAGACACCCCTTCTGTTCCTTTGATCAGAAGCGGCTTATGGTCGTCTGATTTGTTTTCTAGTTGCTCATCACCAAGAAGAATTTGCGCCATAAGAAGAGGGTTTTTATCCCCAACGCCCATGCTTTCATAGAATTGTTCCATATCCTTAAAGTCCATTCTTTCTAGGAGAGAACTAATCTGTTCTTTTTTAATATTTCTTTGTTTTTTACCAAGGGCGTTTAAGGCGTTATCAAATAAACGTTTTCCCAGAACTATAGTTTGCTCAACGTTGAGATCTTTAAGATAAGATCTCAGATTATGCCTCGCCTTTGCGGTGGTGATGAAAGACAGCCAACTTGGGTCAGGGCTCGAATATCGAGAGGTCATGATTTGCACGGTTTGTCCGCTTTCTAAAACAGTCCTTAATGGAACTTGAGAACGATCTATTTTTGCTCCTATGCAACTGTTCCCTATGTCTGTATGAATAGCATATGCAAAATCAACACAAGTTGAGTTGTTTGGCAGACGATAAATATCACCATCAGGGCTAAAAACATAAATTTTATCCGGGTACAAATCGAGTTTGATTCTTTCCAAAAATTCTTCAGGGTGAGCCGTTCCTTGTATTTCTTTGATGTTAGCCAGCCATTCTCTCGCCTTTATTTGAGGGGTTGAATCATCCCCGGTCTCAGATTTGTATTTCCAGTGTGCGGCAATACCGCTCTCAGCGACCTGGTCCATGTCTTCAGTTCTAACCTGAATCTCAATTGGCGTGCCATTAGGACCCAGCAAACTAGTATGGAGGGATTGATACCCATTGACTCTAGGAATAGCGATATAGTCCTTAAACTTACCAATGATAGGTTTGTAGACCTCATGAACCAAACCAAGGACCTGGTAACATTGTTGTGAGCTACTAACAACTATCCTTAAACCATAGACATCTATTATTTTGTCAAGCGAGAGGCGTCTTCGTTTCATCTTTGTGTAGATGCTATAAAGGTCTTTTTCTCTAGCAGTAATTTTGTGATCTATGTTGGCGTCATTGAGCTTTTTCGAGATTCTTTTGCTGATTTTTTTTAGTATTCTTTTTTGGTTTCCTAGCTTTCTTTTTAGAGACGAGCTCAGAATCTTGTGCCTATAAGGGTAACCGTATTTGAAGGCCTCTTCCTCAAGGGCTGTTTTTATGTTGAAAATTCCCAACCGATTTGCAATCGGCGCATAGACCTCTAGGGTTTCTTTGGCAATTTTAATTTGTTTTCCTTGCTCGAGAGCATGGAGGGTTTGTACGTTATGAAGCCGATCAGCAAGTTTGATCAATATAACCCTGATATCTTTGACCATGGCCAACATCATTTTTCTAAAACTCTCCGCCTGATGATGTTTTATATCGCTGTGCTCAATTTGATCAAGCTTGCTCACACCATCAACGAGGCTCAGCACCTCTTCACCAAACTCTTTGCTTAATAGCGCTTCATTTACAACGGTGTCTTCAAGCACATCGTGTAGAAGGCCAGCCGCTATAGATTCTTTATCGAGGCGCAAGTCAGCCAAAATACTAGCGACACCAGTTGGGTGAACTATATATGGTTCTCCACTCTTTCTCGATTGGTGTTCATGAGCAACGCTTGAGTAAGCGTATGCTTTTTTTACTAGATCAATATCTTCCTTATCTAAATAATCTAATTCAGAAATCAATTGCTTTAGTAGTTTGGTTGGCTTTCGTTCCAACATCTCATCGGCGAATTTTTTAACGGACTCAGGCAACTTTCTTGTTCACTTTGGTTAGTACTATAGAAATAATTCTACAACAGTAGACCCTGATTTTTGAAATTGGTTTGTTGAATACCCTCTGAAGAACTAGGCTATAGCGTCTTCAGTTTTAGCAAGTTCTTCGGCGAGTTCTTTTTCTAGGTCGTTTTCTGTCTTGTGAAAGTCAGGGTTATCAAGGTGTCCTTCAGCTATTTCCCTAAGAGCAAGAACAGCCGGTTTATCATTCTGCTCTTCTTCAAGCAAAGTCTCAGAACCGTTAGCGATTCTTCTCGCTCTTTTTGACGCAACCTTTACGAGAGCAAAGATACCCTCCGTGTGCTCTAAACAATCTTCTACCGTAACTCTAGCCATAACATATACCACCTATTTTAGAGGGCATAGATTACTTGTAGATCAGTAGATGTCAATAGGTTTCTATGCTCAAGAACGAAAGCTATGAATTATCTTCATTACCTTGTCATTTAAAGAACCCGCTTTGCTAGGATTTTTGATGAATGCATTTATTGCTTGAACAGTTGACCTTACATCCTCATTAATAAAGACTTTATCGAAGTTTTCATATTGGTTTATGTCGTTCAAAGCTTCATCAAACCTGAGTCGAATTTCGTTATTGCTATCAGTCCCTCTTTTTCTTAGCCTAAACATCAACTCTTCTTTTGAGGGCGGGATTATAAACAACATTAAACAATCTGGTCGCTCCCTCTTAATTTGCATAGCTCCTTGCCAGTCAATTTCAAGAATAACGTTTAAGCCTTTATTTAGGCTATCTTCAACCTCTTTTTTTGGTGTCCCATAAAAACAATCAAAAACTTTAGCGTGTTCTAGAAATGATTTTTCTTCAACCATCGAAGAAAATAATTCTGAAGAAACAAAAGCATAATCTTTGCCGTCGATCTCATTGGCTCGTTTTTTTCTGGTTGTGTATGAAACAGAGGCCACTAAATTTTCATTGTTCTTAATTAATTCTCTTACAATAGTCGTTTTTCCTGTTCCAGATGGGGCAGAAATTACGATTATTAAAGGACTATTAGTACTCATTACCAGAACAAATATATAATGCTTTGTTAAATTACCCTATAAAATTTTTTCAAAACACATATGAAGAAAAACACTCTAGTACTCGCTTCTAATAACGAACACAAGATTCTTGAAATCAAAGACATGCTGGGCCCTGCCTACCAAATTTTAAAACAAGCTGATTTCAACATAGGGCCAATACCTGAAACAGGAAAGAGCTTTAAAGAGAACGCTATTATCAAGGCTCGTGAGGTTCATAGGATAACTGGCCTAACAACCATTGGAGACGATTCAGGGTTGGTGGTAGAGGCTTTAGATGGCGAGCCCGGAGTATTTTCTGCTCGCTACAGCGGAAAGCAAGCAACTGACGAAGAGAACAACAGGAAGCTATTAAAAAAACTACAAGAGACAAGGACAAAGAACAGAAACGCAAGATTTGAATGCGTAATTGCACTTATAGAACGCCAAGACCCAAAAAAGATTTATACATTTGGCGGAACTTGGAAGGGTGAGATCCTCTTAAAAAAGAAAGGATCAAGAGGGTTTGGTTATGACCCCCTTTTTTTTGATCCAAAAACCGGCAAGTCATCAGCAGAACTTCAGGCGAAACAAAAAAACAAAATAAGCCATCGAGCAAAAGCGCTTGCAAAGCTTAAGCAGCATATTTCATGAAAATTTATCAACCTAATACGATATAAAGTATTGATCATTAATGAATTTGATGTTTTCTACTAATTGAGTGATTTTGCTAATTATGCACAGAAAAAAAAACTTTAAATTTTTATCGCTTAATTAGAGATCATTTCAACTATATTACAATAAAAAAACCTTATAAAGCATTGAAATAAATGATAAAAGTACAAAACTGTATATTTTTTACACAATTTTGTAATAATCAACGTTTTTGAACATGTCGCTTTATTTTTTACTGTTTTCCACAAAGTTATCCACAGATTTTGTGGATAACGCCAGGAAAAGCTCGATCTAATTTTCTTGAAAATCTCACCACAACTCGTTATCCTTGCCACCCAAAAAATATTTGGGTTTGATAATAAATAAAAATAATTTCTAACCGGCTAAAAATGAAAAAAGAAACTCATCCAGAATATAAAGAAATTAAAGTTACTTGTTCTTGTGGCAACTCCTTTGTGACCAAGTCCACTTTACTTGAAGACCTAACTATTGAGGTTTGTTCTTCATGTCACCCATTCTATACAGGGCAGCAAAAGATTGTAGATACTGCTGGTCGAGTTGATAAATTTAGAAAACGATTTGGCATCCAGTCTTAGAGCTTAGAAGTATATAAGTGTCACAAAAAAATAAAACCATCAGCCTCAAAACTGACTCGGGTTCACTAGAGCTTGATGTTAAAGAAGCAACAGTAGGTCCAAACGTCATTGACCTAAAGACGCTCTATAGCCAAACAGGACTGTTTACATTTGATCCTGCTTACTCAGCTACAGCTAGCTGCGAAAGCTACATTACCTATATTGACGGAGCTGAAGGCATTCTGGAATACAGGGGCTACCCAATTGAGCAACTTGCAGAATTAAGCACTTATCTAGAGGTTGCATACTTGCTCTTCAATGGAGAGCTTCCAAGTGAAAATAGTCTCGAGGACTTTAGGTCAAAGGTTAAGACCAATATGACTATACCCGAACAAACAAAAAAACTGTTTCATGGACTCGATAAAGATTCTCACCCGATGGCAATGCTTACAACCGCAATGGCGTCACTTTCTAGTATTTATCATGATGAAATAGACATTAAAAACCACGAAGACCAAAAAAAATTCTTTTTCAATGTGCTCGGTAAAACACCCATATTAGTTGCTAGTATTTTTAATCATAGAAACCAAACAGATATAGGACAGTATGATGAAGCGTTGAGCTATTCAGAAAATATTCTGAGACTGTTTTTTGGAGGTAGTGGCGAGTACAAAATAGACCCTGTTTTTGCTAAAGCACTAGACATCCTTATGATTTTGCACGCAGATCACGAGCAAAACTGTAGCACCTCATCAGTTAGACTAACCGGAAGCTCTGGCACAAACCCTTATGCCTCTATTGCAGCAGGCGTTGCAGCATTGTGGGGACCTGCTCACGGCGGTGCAAATGAAGCTGTTGTTAAAATGTTTGGTGAGATAGGCAACAAAGACAACATTCCAAAGTATATTGCAAAAGCTAAAGACAAAAACGACCGATTTAGACTTATGGGATTTGGACACAGGGTTTATAAAAACTTTGACCCAAGAGCAACGATTATTAGAGAGGAGTGTCACAAAGTCTTGAATGCTATGGAGAATGACGATGATCCGATGTTTGAGCTTGCTCAAGAGTTAGAGCAAATAGCCCTAAAGGACGAATACTTTATAGAGCGGAATTTGTACCCTAATGTTGATTTTTATTCTGGCATTATTTATCAAGCAATGGGCATACCAAAAGAAATGTTCACAGTTATGTTTGCTTTGGCTAGAACCGTAGGCTGGGCTACACACTGGTGTGAGATGCAGTCTCAACCAAACCTAAAGATTGGTCGACCGAGACAACTCTATCTTGGCGAACAACGACGAGATTATATTGCGATTGACCAACGATAATATAATTTCTTCACCAACCTTATTTCAACTTAATATAATCTTAGCTTTATCGCTTTTTACTGTTTATGCCAAAAAACACTAACAATATTCTGCTCATCGGACCCATGGGTTCGGGAAAAACTTCTGTGGCTAAATTGCTGGCAAGCAATCTAGATAAAAAATTTCTTGATACCGATGAGGAGGTCATGAAAAAGACTGGAGTAGATATCGCCTACATTTTTGATATGGAAGGCGAAGAAGGATTTAGAAAAAGAGAATGTTTAGCATTAAAAGAGTGCTTAAATGATAATAATACGGTTCTTTCCACCGGGGGAGGAATTGTTTTATCTAAAGAAAATAGGGACTTGCTGCAAAATAGAGGAACGGTGGTTTATCTTCAAACTAGCGTCCGTTCACAGGTTGAAAGAACAGCCTCAAGCAATAACAGACCGCTTCTACAAAACAAAGACCCCGAACAAACCCTTGAGAAGCTGATGTTGACAAGAGGCCCACTCTATGAAGAAATAGCAGACATAGTAATTATGACCGATAATAAGTCTTTGCAAGAGATGTCAAAAGAGATACAAAGAGCAATCAATGAACATTGAACAAGTAAATTTAGGAGACAGAAGTTATCCAATATTTATAGGCAGAGGGTCTAGCTCTGAACCACAGGCGATAACTGAGTCTGTACTAGGCAATGACGCGCTTATTCTGACCAATGAAACGGTTGGGCCACTCTATCTTGAGCAGATTAAAGCAAGCTTACCCGATAAAAACATCGTTACCTTCACACTCCCAGATGGCGAACAAGAAAAGACATTAAAAAATGTTCATAAGGTTATTCATCATATGCTTGAAGCAGGGCTTGGACGAGACGCAACACTTATCAGCTTAGGCGGCGGCGTGATTTGTGATATGGGGGGGTTTGCAGCCTCTATTTTTATGCGCGGTATAAACCTAATACAAATCCCAACAACACTTTTAGCTCAAGTCGATGCTTCAGTTGGTGGTAAAACTGGCGTTAATAATAGTTACGGTAAAAATCTAGTAGGGTCTTTTTATCAACCATCAGCAGTTATTTGTGATACTGCTTTTCTATCCACATTAAACGAAAAAGAAATGTCAGCGGGCCTAGCTGAAATAATCAAATACGGACTGATCCACGATACAAAGTTTCTATCTTGGTTAAATGATAATATTCAAAATATTTTAAAAAAGGACCGAGCTGCACTCGGGCACGCAATACAACGGTCTTGTCAGATCAAAGCAGAGATTGTTAGTGCCGATGAAAAAGAGCAGTCTATTAGAGCTATCCTTAATTTTGGCCACACTTTTGGGCACGCTATAGAGCTTCAAACAGGTTACACCGAGTGGTCGCATGGTGAGGCAGTTGCAGCAGGTATGGTTCTCGCATCTGAATTATCAGCTAAAATGTCATTGATCTCCAAAGAAGAAGTTGAGATGGTTAAAGAGCTAATCACAACAGCTGGTTTGCCTACAGAGCCACCCAACATTAATGCTAATGATTTTATAACAGCTATGAAAAGCGATAAGAAGGTTAAAGAAAGAAAAATTCAACTGGTATTGTTGAAAAAGATTGGTGAAGCGTTTTTAACATCGGAATATTCTGAAGAAGATCTTTTAGAAGTTCTGGGGGCTGACTAAATGTCTATAAACAATAACGACAGACTAATTTTTGCACTCGATGTCCCAGAGGCTAGTCGTGCCAAAGAATTAGTCCTAGAGCTTGGCGATAGCGTTTCATTTTATAAAATTGGCATGGAACTAATGATGACAGGCGACTATTTCAGTTTGCTTGACTGGCTGGTTGAAAACGATAAAAAAGTTTTTGTCGATTTGAAACTCTTTGATGTGCCAGCAACAGTATCCAAGGCAGTGAAAAGACTAAGCCAGAGAGGCGCTTACTTTACGACAATTCACGGCAACCAAAGCATGATGGAAGCAGCAGCAGCTGAGAAAGGTAACCTCAAAGTACTGGCTGTAACAGCGCTTACCAGTCTTGACCAAGGCGATCTAGATGATATGGGGTTTAAGTGCGATGTGGAGGAGTTGGTGATATCTAGAGCTAAGCGAGCACTATCTAGCGGCTGCGATGGTATTGTAGCTTCCGGTCTAGAGCTTGAGCATATTCGCAACGAAGTGGATCAAAAGTTACTCATAGTTACCCCGGGTATTCGACCAGTTGAAAATAGACCGACAGATGATCAAAAACGAGTGGTTAGTGTTGAACAAGCTTTTGAAAGAGGCGCTGACTATATAGTTGTTGGTCGACCAATTCAAAACGCAGACAACCCCAGAGAGGCGGCAGAGCTGATTCAGGAGAGTATTTCTAATTCGATATAGAGCAAGCTAAGCTAGTTTTGCTCTTGTATGATTTGATCGATTGAGGCTTCGAACCTACCCAATCTTTTTTGAAATTTTTCCCTCTGTTTTTCGTCAAGTGAGGCAATAATCTCAGCTGTAATCTGGTTGATCAATATCCTTGTGTTTGGATTTTCAGAGTCGAGTGAATTTATATGCTTGATGAAGATTTCTTCAAAGTTTAGGTTTTGTCTTAAGCTCAGTATGGCTATAAATTGTTGGTTCCACTCTATTCGCTCAGTGATTAACTGCTCCCTAGTGTCTTCTATACCCGAAGAAAGAATCTGTAGGGTATTTATTTGCTCATTATTCAGCTTGACACCCATCAACCTAAAAAACCGCTTGAAACTTTTTGCTAAAGAGCTCTGAAAGTTACCCTCTTCATTTTCTAGTTCCAGTTTCCTTTCTTTCATTAGCTCATCAAAGTATATTGCCATTTCTTCCACCTGTTTGTTTGTAATGGTTTTACAAAATTCAACTATCTGAGGAAGAAAGAAATCTCTAGTGTTGTTGCCAAGCAATATGCCTTGTTGATAAATATCATCAATGTCATCAACAGTTGTTGTGTTATCTAAAAATCTAAATTGTGAAATTAGTTTTTTATATTTTGGCAACTCATTTTTAATATTCCAATGCTTAAATTCCAGCGTAACTTGCCGCACATAGTTCTCCTGGGCATTTGTGAAACTTGCATACTCTAAAAACTGATTGGCAATAAGTTGATCAATTCTCTCATACCACAATCCACCCACAACAGAGCAAGCGGGCAAAGTGAAAAAAACTAAAACAACGATGATTTTTTTATAAGCTCGACCAATCATATTTTTCACAAACGGGACTTTATTATTTTTCCAAGTATTTATTAAGGCGTTCCCAAATAATATTCTCAATTTGTTGATGACCTAAAACATTGGGGTGTATCCCATCGCTTTGCATCAGGCCCTCGTTAACCATTGTCTTTAAGGTTCCTTGGATTAGGTCGAGGTTATATTCTTTTGCTAAATCGGAAAAAATATTTTCAAACCCCTTGGTGTAAAGAACCCCGTAATTGGGCGGCAGCTGAACACCGATTAGCAGCACAGTAATGTTAACGCTTTGTGCTGAGTTAATCATATCTCTAAGGTTTTTCTCTATGGCTTTTAATGAGGTGCCCCTTAATCCATCATTACCACCAAGCTCCAAAATTAAAATCCCAGGTTGATGGAGGCTAATTAGTTTAGGTAACCGAGATACTCCTCCAGAGGTAGTGTCACCACTTATTCCAGCATTAACAACCAAATAATTATAGCCACCTTGGTTCAACCTAGTTTGCAGAAGCAGTGGCCAAGACTGTTGGTAATCTACCCCTAGCCCCGCACTAAGACTGTCCCCTAGAACAAGTATTTTTTTATTTATGCTTGTTGCTTCTGAAGCAGAGGTTGCTGTTGTGATAACTATAAGTAAAATGGCAACAGATAAACACGAGCACTTTGTGAAAGAATCAATTTTAGAAGTCCAAAACATAACTAAAGAAGTTAACAGCCCCGAAGGGGTGTTGACAATACTTAAAGACGTCAGCTTAACAATTAACCCTGGTGATGTGACCTCTATTGTTGGCCCATCGGGGTCTGGAAAAACGACATTACTGGCCATTATGGCAGGACTAGATCTGCCGACAACCGGCAAAATTAACCTTCTTGGAGAAGAGATTACCAGCATGAACGAAGACCGCAGAGCACAAGTTAGAAGCAAGAATGTTGGTTTTGTCTTTCAATCGTTTCATCTTTTACCCAGGCTTTCTGCTTTAGACAATATAATGTTGCCCCTGGAGATCTTGGGGGACAGTCAAGCAAGAGAAAAATCAATGAATGCGCTCTCACAAATGGGTCTAGAGAAACGCGCTCTTCATCTTCCCAACCAACTATCTGGGGGCGAAAAACAAAGGGTGGCTATAGCCAGAGCCATGGTTAAAGAACCGACCATATTATTTGCAGATGAGCCAACAGGAAATCTCGATAAAAACAGCACAGGGAAAATTAGCAATTTGCTGCTTGATATTAACCGCTCTTTTGGCACCACGATCGTGATAGTAACGCACGACCTGTCTTTAGCTGAGAAAGGCAAAACTATGCATGAACTCAATGAGGGTGAGCTGGTATGATCAACGGCTTTCTTTATGGTTTAAGAAAGTTTTGGTTTGATTTAACAAGTGGCGATCTGGTCATTCTCTTTGCTTCGATGGTTTTGGCGGTAACCGCGATATCTGGCGTGAGCTTTTTAGGCGATCGTTTACAATCATCAATTAAACAACAAGCCTCAGTGGTCTTGGCTGCTGATGCCACACTACGATCAACCTCACCATTACCTCAAACCTATCTAAAAAAAGCAGAAAGCCAAGGACTTAAAACAGCTGAAACAATTTCTTTTTTAAGCATGGCGTTGGCAAATGAGGATAATTTATTGTCTTCAATCAAGGCCACCACTAGCAATTACCCACTAAGGGGTGAGCTCAAACTCACTGACTTTAATCAGCAACAACTTAATTTTGAGACAGGGTCTCCAAAACCGGGATATGTTTGGGTAGAGCCCAAATTGGCTGAGGAGTTTAATCTCAAACAAAACAGCGAACTGATTATTGGCAATGCCACTTTTATTGTCGAGGCTATAGTGACTAATTTTCCTGATCGCAATGTTGGGTTTTTAGCCTTCTCTCCAACCATAATAGTGAACATGGATGACCTTGAAAAAATGCAGGTTATTCAAACAGGGAGCAGGGTGGTCTATCGACAATTATTCTCAGGCAGTGAGAACAACATCGCTTCTTTTATAGATTCACTAGAGAATCTAGATGAGGAAGTTAGAGTACAAAGAATCGATGATATTGGTGATCAGCTGGGCAGGACTATCGATCGATCAACGCGTTTTTTCAATATGGCTGGATTATTCACTATATTAATTGCAGCGATTTCCTCAATGATAGCTGCTCGCAGATACGCAACCAGACACTTGCTCAATACCACCTTAATGAAAGTGTTTGGCGCCTCAAAAAAATTTATTCTCTCTTCACAAATTAGCCAACTCTTGCTTATGATTGTTTTGGCAACATCGGTTGGACTGATGCTTGGTTATCTTCTCCAATCTATCCTCATAACTGTTCTCAGCGATCTTATTGCTAATGATTTGCCTCCACCTTCATTAAAACCAATATGGATTGGTTTGTTAACTTCATTCAGTTTAGTCTTTGCCGCCACAGCCCCGTATTTAAAACTATTGGGTCAAGCAGAACCTATTCGCATTCTTAGAAATGATTTTGCCTTTGATGTCGAAACAAATATTGGAATTTACAGTTTGGCCGGCATCACTTTAACAGTTTTCCTATTAATCTTGCTTGAGGACATTACCTTGGTGATTAGTATTTTGGTCGGCATGGTCATTTTGATAGCAGTGCTTTCATTATTGGGGTATTCCATTGTCTGGTTGTTATCAAAATACATTGATGTATCAGGCAGCGGCTGGCGGCTGGGCTTAAAAAATATTTCAAGGCGAAAAAACGAAAGCGTTCTCCAAATCGTGGTCTTCGGGTTGTCTCTCACCTTCTTAATGGCACTCACTGAGACTCGCACTGATTTAATTGAGTCTTGGAAGGAGACGCTAAGAGAAGACACGCCCAATTACTTCTTTTTCAATATTCAGGACTACCAAACAGAAGACATTAACTCTTTTTTTGATGAACGCATGAGCCAACCTATAACGTTTACTCCCTTAATCCGAGGACGTCTGCTAGATGTCACCTCTGCTAATGGGGAGCCGGTTAATGCTGAAAGTATGATCGAGCGAGAGGCCAATCTTACCTGGTTTAATGCCCTCCCTGAGAATAACTTGGTAATTGAAGGCGAGTGGTGGTCAGAAGATGACCCCGCTGCTTCTGTGTCAATCGATAAAGATATTGCAACCTCGATGAATCTTTCCCTAGGAGACCGCCTGAACTTTACAGCCGGAGGGACGAATTTTGAGGCGACAGTATCAAGCTTTAGAGAGGTGCAGTGGGAAAGCTTTGCCCCCAACTTCTTTTTTATTCTTTCCCCCAGTTTAGGAAAAGATTTACCTCAATCGTTTATCACCAGCCTCAATATTCCAACGGATTCAAACATTGCGGATGACTTTATAAGCCGCTTTCCTACTGTCACCAGTGTTGATTTAGAGGCAGCGCTTGGGCAAATTCGATCCGTTGTCAATAGCGCCTCACTCGCTGTTCAGGCTATATTTATACTCTCGCTTTTTGCTGGAATCCTAACCTTGGTGGCAGCTATTTTCTCAAGTGTTGATCAACGCAAAAAGGAAACAGCAGTGATACACACAATGGGAGCAACCAGAAGTAAAATTTTTGCCACCGTGGCAGCTGAATTTCTTGGGCTTGGTGTTTTATCGGGACTAACAGCCGTGTTGGCAGCGATGATATTTTCAGGGTTTTTATCAACCCAGATTTTTGAACTGAGTTATACGCCTAATCTACCTATTTTCTTTGTTGGTTTTGCCGTTGGTGTTAGCTCCATAGCTATTGCTGGTATGTTGGCAGTGCGTCAAGCTATATACAGCCCAGCCATACTTACTTTAAGGAATTATTAAACTACCTCACCACGTTGATAGGGCTATCGTTTTGGAATGCCTTTATGTTTTCAGCAATGCGATCTAAGGCTCGTTGCCTAGCCTCTTGAGCTGCCCAAGCAATATGCGGTGTGATAATCAAATTGGAGTATTGTTTTTGCATTAGCGGATGATCTGAATCCGGAGGCTCTTGATTGAGTACATCAATAGCGGCCCCAGCGATAACCTTATCTTCAATGGCTTTAATTAAAGCATCATCATTAATCAACCCACCTCTTGCAGTATTGATCAAAATTGCTGATGACTTCATTTTTTTAAAGGCATTGTCATCAAACAACCCTTCGGTGTTATCCGTTAATGGGCAGTGCAGGCTGATAATGTCTGATTCTGTTAAAAAGGTTTCAAAAGAGATCCGTTTGAGATCTTCATCTGGTTTTTTGTCTTTAGCAAAGCTTTCACAGACCAAGACATTCAAGCCTAAAGCAGCAGCTGCACGAGCCACGCCTTGGCCCAAGACCCCGTAGCCGAGGATTCCAATAGATTTTCCTGAGAGCTCAGCAATAGGGTGTTGCAACAAGCTAAAGGATTTACCGTCCTGCCAATCCCCGCTTTCAATAGAGTCGCTGTAATCCTTAAAAGAATGCATTAAGGTTAGTATGGAGAGCAACACGTGTTGCACAACCGAGTCCGTGCAGTAGTCCCTAATATTACAAACCACAACACCTGATCGTGTTGCTGCTTCTAGGTCTATATTGTTTGTTCCCGTTGCGGTGACACAGATCAATTTTAGCTTTTTTGCTCTTGCAAACACCTCGGCATCAAAAACAACTTTATTAGCAATCGCCACTTCAGCATCTTCTATACGCTCGAGGACTTCTGCCTCATTGGAAAAAGCGTGAACCACTATCTCGGGCAGCAACTCCTTGATTGACCCAAGATCCAAGTCATTGGCATCCACAGTTTTGTAGTCTAAAAAAACAGCATGCATGTATAATTCCCTTAAGTATGAAAACATTTTACCAACAATGATGCCAGATTTGCCCAGCATTCATGCTTTGGTGGTTATGGGGCTTACAGCAGTAGGTCTTTATATGTTTTCTCGTGACTGGATACCTATCGAGACCACCGGCTTAGTGATTCTAGCCACAATAGTAAGTCTATTTTTTATCTTCCCATACAACTTTAACGGCAACCCAATTAATCCAATTACATTTTTTATTGGTAGTTTTGGCAATGAAGCTCTGGTGACCATTTGTTTATTGCTTGCTGTGGGCAAGGCCATTGAGATTAATCGATCACTACAACCCTTTGTGGGCTTTTTATCCACATCGTGGCTTACCTATCCAAAACTCTCATTGTTGGCGGTGCTGCTTTTTGGAGCATTTTTTAGTGCGTTTATTAACAACACACCGATTGTGGTGATGCTAATCCCTGCATTAATTGCGGTGAGCAAAAAAGCCGAGATTAGTTCTTCAAAAATTTTGATGCCAATGGGTATGGCGACCTTGCTTGGAGGGATGGCAACGACAATTGGGACATCAACCAATCTTTTGGTGGTGGGGATAGCGAATGATATGGGTTTGGAGCAAATTCAGTTGTTTGATTTCGTTCTACCTGCGCTTATTGCAGGATCAATTGGAATGATGTTTTTATGGCTGGTCGCTCCTCGATTGCTTCCTGGAGACCCTCCGCGTTCGACAAAAGAGTCAACGAGAATATTTGAGGCATCGCTTAATGTAAATGAAGGAGAGTTTACCGACGGTAAAACCTTGTCTGAAGTCCAAGAGAAAGCCGGAAGTAATTTTATAATTGATAAAATTAAACGCTCGGACAGCTTGTTTGTTGCAAAAATACCGTCCGTTATTTTTGAGGCTGGTGATCGAATCTACGTTAAAGACACTCTGGAGAACCTCCAAGATTACCAAGATTTGTTAGGACTCAGTCTTTTTGAAGGTGAAATTGGCGAGGACATGGAAGCAGAGAGCGGCTCGGAAGCAGAGTTGGCTGAAGTGGTCATTACATCAGGCTCTATGTTGGATCATACGAGCTTGAATGCTCAACAGTTTACTTCACGATTTAATTTATTGCCGATCGCCGTGCACAGTGGTTCTACAGGTGTAGAGCTAAAAGGTGATATAGCATCCAAAACACTCAACCCAGGCGATGTGGTTTTGGTGCAAGGCAGTGTCGAGGCGATTGAGAATTTAAACACCAACTCAAACATGTTGGTAATCGAAAATGAGGACCTGGATCTTGGAACGAAACGTTCCTTTGTTCCTCTTTATATTATGGTCGCGGTTGCCGCCCTAGCTGCGTCTAATTTATTACCTATATCAATTGCAGCAATGCTGGGATTAATTGGAATGTTAGTGTTTCGTCTAATGAATTGGAGCGATGTTGGTAATGCAATGAATATCCCGATCATTATGTTAATCGTCGCTAGTTTAAGTTTAGGGAATGCTCTGGAAATCACGGGCGGTTCAGACTACTTGGCTGAATTCTTTGTTTATATGACGGGCGCAATGTCAGTGCCTTTCATTCTAAGCACGTTGATGTTGCTTATGGCGATCTTAACAAATGTTGTGTCTAACAACGCCGCTGCTGTTATCGGAACACCGATAGCAATCAATATTGCTCAACAGCTAGGAGCTCCAATTGAACCTTTTGTGTTAGCAGTTTTGTTTGGGGCAAATATGAGCTTTGTGACTCCAATTGGCTATAAAACCAATTTGTTAATTATGGGAGCAGGAGGCTATAAATTTAATGACTTTGTGAAAATCGGCTTACCGCTAGCTTTTATTATGTGGGTGGCTTTCTCGATCATATTGCCCGCGCTCTATTTATAATTAAGAACCCGACTAATAGTTTTTATAAAAACATACAACCCTTGTGAATCTTGACAGGATGGAAGGGTTTAATCTTTACGAATTAGCGATTGTCTTTTAATTGCTGATAATGAAGTCGCACCAACGAACTTCATAATGGTTTCCAGTTCTGTATTCAAAATTCTCAGCACTTGATCCACACCTTCTTGACCAAAAGCTCCAAGACCATATACCTGTGGTCTACCAATAGCGACCGCTCTAGCACCAAGTGCTAAAGCCTTAAAAATATCTGTTCCTCGCCTAAAACCACCATCGATGAGAACAGGTATCTTGTCTTGTGCCCCTTCCAATACCTCAATCAAAGAATCTAAAGTTGCCCGATTACTTTCTTCTTGGCGTCCACCGTGATTGGATACAATGATTCCATCAGCACCATGGTCTACGGCCAAAGCGGCGTCTTCTCTAGTGACAATGCCTTTCAAAACTATTTTCATTCGGGTATTGTCTCGTAGCCACTTTATGATATCCCACGTCATTGAAGGATCCCCAATCATCATCCTGCCCTTATACTTTTCTGTATTGCCTAGGCGCATGCTGGTTTGATTTGTTTGACGACGAAACCAGCGCTCTCCTTCCCGGTTGCCACGAGAAGACGTATCGACAGTTAGCACCAACACCGGGGCATTTTCAGCTTCGGCTAAACTTAGCATATGTTCCATCATCTCGGTGTATGGAGATGAATACATCTGAAACCATAGTGGTCCGCCGATGGCTGCAATCTCAGTAAAACTATAACTTGTCATCATCGAAGCTATCATTAGCTGTTTTCTTTTAGCAGCAGCATTCGCAGTCGCCAATTCACCTTCTGGATGAATTCTTTGTTGTGCACCAACCGGTGCCAGGATTATGGGGCTAGGAAATTTATCACCAAATAACTCAACAGAGGTATCTATATTACTGACATCAATCATACGTCTTACACGTAACTCCCATTCGTCAAACACATCACGATTAGATGCCATAGTTTTACCATCATCAGAGCCATTAATGATGAAATGCCATACAGGTATTGGAAGATTTTCTCTGGCAACCCTTTTTATTTGGAAGATATTCAGTGCCTGCCTTGCTGTTTCAGGTATTGCTCTATCAGGTGTAGCAAACCCAGGAACAGGGAATCCTGTCATAGCACCATAAAATGGGGAAGCAATTATAAATTTTAATAATTCCCTCCGAGCAAGTATGCTTGGGTTTAATATCACTTCCTTATCTGTTTTCATTCTCTATGTGGTCTCAAGCTAGAATGTTGAGACTAGGAGCATTAGGATAAAACTTATTCTTTTCATAAAAATTATCATAACAAAGGATCACTAACGACTGTGATTATCTTACTTCTTGACCATTTCTTATGAAAAAGAGATACTTTGCCAACATATGATTAAGTTGGAATTAAATTTAGGCAATTGGTGGCTTCTCTCTTAGGAGAGGGCTAGACCTGTCTGGTTTAATTTTAAAGGTTCACCCATCTCCCGAAAAGGCGATGGGTTTTTTTATGGAAAACGATGAATAAATATTTTGACATAGATCTTGGAGATGAAACACCGGCTTCGGTGTTTGTAAAACTGCGTTCGCTCTCACCCAGTTTTTTACTGGAAAGTATTGAGCGGGGGGTGGACCAGTCACGCTATTCCTTCCTTGGTCTAGGAGTTTCAAGCGTAGTTGAAGTAAACCAAGGGTCTTTCTTATTTAACGGTGAAACAATCGCCTCCCCGAAGTCACAAGATGAAATGATGGAGCTGTTTAGAAATGTTTTAAAAGATCTTCCTGACTTGAACCCTCAAATACAAGGCATCCCCTTTAGTGGCGGTATAGTTGGTTTTAGTAGTTATGATATGGTCCGGTATTTTGAAAGTTTGCCGGTTGAGGAGAGCAAAGATGGCCTGTTAAATCCTCCAGATTGTGCATATTTAGCACCGTTATCTCTGTTGGTGTTTGACCACGAAGACAACTCCATGGCTTTGCTTCATTCTGGCGAAGAACAAGACCGAAATAAACTCAAAACCAATATATTAGATTTGCTAAAAACTGAAATAAGCGCTTCAACTGATCAGAATTGCTCCTACTCTCAACCGACAGCTAATGTTGAAGAAGACGTATTTAATAAAGCTGTAGAAAAAGCCAAGCACCATATTTTTGAAGGCGACATCTTTCAAATTGTTTTATCGATCGCTTTTTCAGGCAATTATAATTTAGACCCGTTTGATGTCTATCGAGCCATGCGTCTTGTTAACCCTTCACCCTACATGTTTTTCTGTGACATCAATGGGTTTCAAGTGGTTGGCTCCTCCCCCGAAGCTTTGGTTAGATTGAGCGATGATAAAGCTTCCCTTAGACCCATTGCCGGCACTAGACCTCGAGGAAAAGATACAGCCGAGGACCTCGCGTACGAACAATCCTTGTTGGCCGACGAAAAAGAAATTGCAGAGCACGTAATGCTGGTTGATCTTGCCAGAAATGATTTAGGCCGTGTCGCTAAGCACAGCACAATTGAGGTCGAACCCTATCAGTCAATTGAGCACTACAGCCACGTTATGCACATTGTTAGCGGTGTACAAGGGATATTAGAAGAGGACAAAGATGCTTTTGATTTATTTGCTGCAGCGTTTCCAGCCGGAACCCTTGTTGGTGCACCCAAGGTTAGAGCTATGGAGTTAATTGATGAGATTGAACCTAATTTGAGGGGGATTTACGGAGGAACCGTTGGCTATTTTGCTAAGAACGGTGATATGGATCAAGCTATCGCCATACGAACCATTGTCTTTTCAGACGGTAAATATTGCTTTCAAGCAGGCGCTGGAATTGTCGCCGACAGTGTGCCTGAGAATGAATTTAATGAGGTCATGGCCAAAAGTGAAATTTTAAGAACAGCCCTTAAAATGGTTAAGGAAGGGTCATTGTGAGCAACATGCTAATCATCGATAACTTTGATTCCTTTACCTACAACTTGGTTCAAGGCTTTAGGTCTCAAGGTGCCGAGGTCAATGTGTTTAGAAATAACGCGATTGATGTTGCTAAGGCAAAAGCTCTCCAACCCAGTCATTTAGTCATTTCACCAGGCCCAGGCAGACCAAGTGATGCAGGCATCTCGATGGAGTTGATCAGAGAGTTTGCTGCAGAGATACCAATTCTTGGTGTGTGTTTAGGGCACCAATGTATTGTCGAGGCTTTTGGCGGTGAGATTACCTATGCAAAACAACTTATGCACGGCAAGATATCTGCTATCAACCACGACCAAAAAACTATTTTTTCAAACCTTGAAACCCCAATGACAGCTGGACGATACCACTCATTAGCTGCCGAAAAGACAACCTTGCCAGATGAGTTGGAAATCACAGCCACCACCCCAGATGATGAAGTCATGGGTGTTCGGCACAAAACTTATTTAATAGAAGGCGTACAATTTCACCCAGAAAGCGTTTTAACCCCTGAGGGCGATGAATTGATGCGTAATTTTTTACAACAATCAAGAGACCAGTTATGAATAAAGATCCAAATCAAATTTTAACCTCACTAATGAAGGGCGAAGATATCGGCGAGCAAAATGCCTTTGATTTAATGCAATTGCTTGCCACAGGAACTATAGATCCAGCCGTTGCAGGAGCGATATTGACCTCACTAAGAATTAAAGGTGAGTCAGCAGAGGAGGTTCGAGGTTTTGCTAACGCCATGAGAGAGCTAGCGACAACCATTGATCTCGAGGAAGACGATACAACGATCGATATTGTTGGCACCGGAGGTGACGGCTCCAATAGCTTTAACCTTTCAACAGGAACCGCATTGCTAACCGCTGCGACAGGCGCAAAAGTGGTCAAACACGGTAATCGTTCCGTATCGAGCAAATCGGGCAGCGCCGATTTACTGGAAGCGCTGAATATTAAACTTGCAGACAACCCTGAAAGTGTCAAAGAGGTGTTGAGACAATGCGGTTTCGTGTTTTTATTTGCCCCATTTTTCCACCCCGCTATGAAGCACATTGCACCTATTCGTCAAGCCTTAGGCATAAGAACAGTTTTTAATATATTGGGACCGTTAACCAACCCGGCTGAACCCAAATACTATTTGCTCGGTGCTTTTAGCTCTTCCATGGCAAAACTTATGGCCGAAGCTTTATCTGGAATGAACGTTAAAAGAGCATTTGTTGTCCATGGTGCCAATGGCTGGGATGAGCCTACACCAGTAGCTGAATTCGAATTGTTTGATGTGAAACCTAACCAAATAGAACACACGACAAGAGACCCTAAAGACTTTGGGATCGCTAGATGCAGCGAAGACGATCTAAAAGGCGGCGATGCCAGTCAAAACGCAGAAGCTCTGATGAAGGTTTTTAATAAAGAAGATCAAGGCCCGCATCGAGATTCGTTGCTGCTGGGAACGGGATTGGCATTGGAGGTCTCGGGGATTGTCAGTAATTTAAAAGAGGGTATAGAACAAGCAAGTTCAGCCATTAATGAGGGTAAAGCCTCAGATATGGTTCAATCATTATCAGGCTTAAATGAGTAAAGTTAATAACAATTTTTTATCCAGTATGGCTACTAGCAGTCTTGCTAGGTTTAAAGAGAACTCAGTTATTCTTAGTGAGCAAGAACTCCTAGATCGCCTTAATGAGGTTAAACCCAGCCAACCCTTTGTTTTGAATAACCAAAGCTTTTGTTTAATCGCAGAGATCAAAAAAACATCACCATCCTCTGGTAACCTCTCTCGCGATGATTTTCATATGACACAGCAAGCAAGCAATTACATCAAAGGCAAGGCAGATATAATCTCAGTGTTAACAGAGCCTTCTAGGTTTTCTGGTTCACTCGATGATCTCTCAGAGCTTAGTGATGCATTCCCAGAGACTGCCTTTATGAGAAAAGACTTCCTAGTTCATCCCTACCAGGTATCTGAAGCTCTTTATTATGGAGCTAGCGGGGTCTTGTTAATTGCAGCTATTCTCGATGAGGAGCAACTGGAAGAAATGATAAAACGAGCTCTTCAGCACAATATGTTTGTCTTGATTGAAGCCTTTAACAAAGAGGAGCTAGAACAAAGTTGTTCTGTTATTTCTAGATTTCATGGTTCTGAGGGTTCCTTAATGTTTGGGGTTAATTGTAGAGATTTGAAATCACTTGAAGTTGATTTTGCACGATTTAATAGTATTTCTGAGTTCTTACCTCAGAACATCACCTGTATAGCAGAAAGCGGAATTCTAAACACAAACGATATTTCAAAAATAGTCGATTGGGGTTATTCCGGAGCACTCGTTGGAACAGCACTCATGCAAACCAATAACCCTGAAAACGCCTTGATAGAGTTTAGAAAAACAGCAGAGGAAGCCCAGAAACAAAAATGAGCACAAGAATAAAAATATGCGGATTAAAGACACAAGAGTCTATAGAAACGGCTATTAATAGCGGCGCTGACATGCTCGGTTTCGTGTTTGCAAAGGGCTCCCCAAGATATATAAACCCAGAAGAGGCGAAACAACTAATCGAATTGATCCCAGATGGCATCGATACTGTTGCTGTGATGCTGCACCCCAAGCAAAGTGAAGTTGATAGGGTTTTGAATCATGTAAAGGTTAATTATTTGCAAACCGATGCGAACGATTTTGATTCCTTTGACTTAAAAGGCCACACACAGCCGCTAAAAGTGTATCGAGACAACGAAACTTTTGATCCAAACATCATGGAAGATAAGCCTTTTGCATTGTTTGAGGGCCCGATGAGTGGAACAGGCAATCTGGTTAATCAAGAGAGAGCGAAAATAGCTTGTGATTCGAAAAAAGTTTTGCTCGCTGGCGGCCTAAACATCGACAATATTAAAAATGTTTTAACTCATGTCAGGCCTTTCGGTGTTGATGTTAGCAGTGGCGTGGAGATAAAAAGAGGTGTTAAAAGCGAACAAAAAATTATTGAATTCATTAGAATTGTTCGTGCTTTCGATAAAGAGATGATAAATGGACGATAACAATAAACAATTACTACAACAGCTTCTAAGCGGCGAGCTTCCTGATGAGCACGGTCGTTTTGGAGAGTTTGGAGGCCAATATGCTCCAGAAACTCTGATGCCCGCTTTAAAGAATCTCGATAAAAAAGTTAAAACACTTTTGAACGATAGCGCTTTTCAACAAGAACTCGCAGACGAACTCAACCAATGGGCAGGTCGTCCAACAGGGCTTACCTTTGCAAAAAAACTGAGTGAATTGTGGGGGGTTAAGGTCTACCTCAAAAGAGAAGATCTGACACACACAGGCGCTCATAAAATAAATAACGCATTAGGACAAGCTTTAATTGCGAAACAGCTTAACGCTAAACGGGTTGTCGCTGAAACTGGAGCGGGACAGCATGGGGTAGCTTCGGCTGCTGCATGTGCACGAGTTGGCATTCCTTGTGTTGTTTATATGGGAGCAGTTGATATTGAAAGGCAAGCACCAAATGTGGATAGAATGAGACAACTGGGTGCTGAGGTCATACCCGTGACTACTGGTGACCAAACATTAAGAGCTGCGGTGGACGAAGCTTTCAGAGATTGGGTAAGCAATCCAGACGATACTTACTATATTTTAGGTTCAGTGGTTGGTCCTCACCCATATCCTTATCTAGTCAGAGAGTTACAATCTATTATTGGTAAAGAGGCTAAAGATCAAATAATAAAAGCCACAACAGGCTTGCCCGATGCTGTGTTTGCTTGTGTAGGGGGCGGCTCAAATGCAATAGGTATTTTTCATGCTTTCCTTGGCGATGAATCAGTCGAATTGATAGGGGTTGAGGCTGGCGGCAAGAGTCAAAAATTAGGCGACAATGCAGCCACCCTTGCTTCAGGAAAGCCTGGGATTTTGCATGGAACTTACTCTATGTTACTCCACGATGAAGATGGCCTGGTTCAAGAGACACACTCTGTATCTGCAGGTCTTGATTACCCTGGGGTTGGACCGGAGCATGCTTTTCTGCAGTCAATAGGCAGAGTAACATACACTTCAGCAGAAGATGATGAGGCCCTAGAAGAGGTTAGAGCTTGCTGCTCCATGGAGGGCATTCTTCCAGCTTTAGAGAGCGCACACGCTTTTGTCGGGGCTAAAAAATGGGCTGAAGCAAATCAAGGCAAAACTATTCTTATTGGGTTGTCGGGTCGGGGCGACAAAGACATGCCAACCCTTAGCAAGGTATTAAAAATTTAATAGGTCATAATAATGTTTGGCAGTGAATTAATAAAAACTTCTGTGGAAAAACCAAAGCAAAACGGGCCCGCTATTGTTCCTTTTATTACTGCGGGTTATCCAGATAAAGACAGTTTTTTAGATCTAATAACAGCATTAGCTAAAACAGCTGATGTTATAGAGATTGGCGTTCCATTTTCCGACCCGATGGCTGATGGAGTTACAATACAGCGCTCAAGTCATGCAGCCATTGAAAGCGGAGTAACCCTGAAGTGGATTTTGGAAGAATTAAAAAGATTAAACACCAAGACACCAATTGTCTTAATGAGTTATTTGAATCCACTATATGTTTATGGCTATGACCAGCTTGTGCAAGCTGCGCTCGAAGCAGGCGTCGATGGCTTTATCATCCCTGATCTCCCTATTGAGGAAGGCGAAGAGATAAGAGAAGTATTCAATCAGGCTAAGCTCGCTATGATCCAATTGGTTACACCTGCAACACCAGAGAACAGAATAAACACAATAGCAAAACACAGCACAGGATTTTTGTATGCGGTCACTGTCAAGGGCGTTACTGGTGGCAATGAGGGGCTTTCCAAAGAAGTAGTGGGTTATTTAGAAACAGTCAAGGCTTCCTCGAACATCCCAGTCTGTGCAGGTTTCGGTGTCAGAACCAAAGCAGATGTTGAATTGCTTGAGCCATATGTTGATGGAATTATCGTCGGGTCTGCTCTGGTAGAAGCCATTGAGCAAAAAATCACTGCGAATGATTTTTTGAACACACTTCGAGCTTAAAGATTAAACTCATTTTTATAAGCGCTAAATACTTGATTAACCATATCCTCTTTGAGTCCAAATTCATCAAGGCTGTAATTATGCTTTAGTGATAATTGAGATTTTTGTTCTGCAAAAGACAGCATTTTCTCTCTAGTTTCTTGGTTTAAATTAATATCAAACTTTGTAAAGATTGCATCTATTGCTCCAATAGGGTCATTAGTAAAATCAAGAAAGTTAATATCAATCATATTCGATTCTGGGATCTGGCGTCTTTGTGTAAGAAATTCTCTACTAGCATTACCCCAAAATGATAAGGACTCCTTGCCCAAACCAACATTATCGACTCTCTTAGAGAAAGCAGATCTAAGGTTAAAGGTTAAACTGCTTATGGAACCTATGACCTCTATAGGGTTTCTGTGAATAAAGACAAATTTTGCATCTGGGTAAGTGTTTAATATTTCTTCTATGTGTTGAATATGGCAGGGATCTTTTAATAGCCAGTAACTGGGTTTTATTGTTGTTTCCATTGCTTGTAAGAATCTTTTATGCCACATAAAAGCAGATGAATAATCACAATGACCAATAAAATGCTGATAGTTTGGGACTCTTGCAGAATAAGCAAAGCTAATGCTTTTAAAGTCTAAAGCAGTGATTAACTGACACTCTTCGGGAAGATTTGATTTCATGTGATGAATATTCATCAAGTTTGGAACCAAAGCTCTAAATAATGCCAATCTTAGTTCTGTTTTCAGCTGTTTGTAACCCCGATGATATCTTGATTGAGCCACGGGCATCATTTCAAATAATTCCCAAGTAAGCGGGCCTCTAAACTCTTCAAAACAATACATTATGTCGAATAAATAAGTGGTTCCTGATCTGGGAAGCCCGCTTATGATAATAGGCGATGATGGCTCTTCAAGATTATTAGAGTTAACAAAATCTAAAAGCTTAGCTCGAGCCCTTAGCTTTTCTTTAATGCCATTTTTAAATGTTAGAGCACCTAACCTGTTAAGATTTGATGCATTCGAATAGTCATCAAGAAGAATAGACAAGGGTTCTTTAAAATCATCTTCACCTAGAGGAAGATTTATTTTTTTGAGCACAGAATCAAGATCAATCAAAAGAAGCCTATTATTTTGGTTTAGACAATAATATAACAAGAAAACCTGCGCCCATTAACAGCCACCCTAAGACTATTTCCAAACCAAGAAGAATCCCTCCGGTCAGCATAACCGCAATACCTAAAAGACTTTTATAGATAGTCTTTGAAAATTGATTGAAAAATTCTTCATTGCTTTGGTTGTTACTTTGGCTATTGATTACACGCTTTGCCAAGATCGGCAGCTCCTCAATAGTCTTTCTGATTTCAGGAGCATCTTGTTGTAGTTTGGTAAGAATTGTCTTTAGATCCGTTTGTTGTTCTCTCCACTCTGAAATCACAGGTTTTGCTGCAGCCACAATATCTAGTTTTGGATAGAGCTGTCTTCCTAGACCTTCAATATTGAGAAGCGTTTTTTCAAGTTGGACCAACTGCGGTTGATTTTCCATTTTGAATTCTCTAGCTGTTTGAAACAAACTGATTAAAACCTGACCGAACGAAATCTCCTCTAAAGGTTTGTCAGCTATAGGCTCACAAACAGTTCTGATTGATGCTTCGAAAGTGTCTAGTCTTGTTTCACTAGGTACCCAGCCTGCAGCTAAAAAGTTAGAAGCGATAGATTTATAATCTTTTTCAAAAAAAGCTGAGAAAGATAGAGCAAGATATCGTCTATCTAAATCATCAAGACTACCGACAATCCCAAAATCTACAGCCGCATACATTGGTTTATCTGGGTCTGAGATATCAACAAACACATTACCTGGATGCATATCTGCGTGAAATAAATTATGGTGAAAAACTTGAGTAAAAAATATTCTTACACCATTAGTAGCAAGCTTTTTCAGATCAACACCAGCAGTTTTTAATTCTTGAACATCGCTAATAGGGATCCCATGTATTCGTTCTTGAACCAAAACATTTGTTTTACAGTAATCCTTATAGATCTTGGGAACCTTTATAATTTCGGAGCCTTCCCAGTTTCTTCCAATTTGTGAACAATTCGCGGCCTCTCTGAGCAAATCAAGCTCATGCATAACAGAAGTTTGGTAATCCTTCACCACTTCCATGGGCTTTAATCTTTTTGACTCATCTGAATAATTTTCAAGTAACCTAGCAAAAAGAAAAAGAATCTCCATATCTTTTTCTATAGCTTCCCAAATGTTAGGCCTAAGTATTTTCACCACAACTTCTTCACCACTTTGAAGTGTAGCTAAATGAGCTTGAGCTATTGAAGCCGATGCAAAGGCTTCTTTATCAAAATCAGCAAATATTTCTTCAGGCTTTTTGCCAAACGCATTGAATATTTCTTGTTCTGCATCCTCGCCAGAGAATGGGGGAACTTTATCTTGAAGCTTAGATAATTCAGAGGCAATATCTTCTGGAAGAAGGTCAGGCCTTGTTGATAGCGATTGACCAAATTTGACATACAATGGCCCTAGATCCTCAAGGGCCAATCTAAGTCGTTCCCCTTTTCTAAGCTTTGTTTTTTTTCTAAACCATAAGCTGGGTGAAATTAAAAACACCCATCGAAGAGGTTTAAGTAAATCAGACTCAACAAAAAACACATCTAATTGATAGCGGATTAATGTTTGATGTGTTTTAAATAAACGAGCTAATATTTGTAATGATTTCATCTTAAGTTTTGCGCCCAACATGCAGCGCCACTATGCCCGCGCTTAGATTGAAGTATTCTGGATCAATAAAACCTGCGTTACTCATCATTTCAATTAATTTCTTTTGATCAGGATGAACGCGGATCGATTCGGCAAGATATTTATAGCTATCACCGTCGTTCACAACCCACTCCCCTAATTTTGGAAGCACATTGAAGGAATAAAAATCATAAAAAGGAGAGATCAGTTCGTTTGCTTTTGAGAACTCTAAGATTAAAAGTCTTCCTCCCGGTTTTAGAACCCTATACATCGAAGATAGGGCTGCATTTTTGTCGGTGATATTTCTTAAGCCAAAGGCTATCGTCACACAATCAAACACATTGTCTTCAAATGGAAGTTTTTCAGCATTAGCTTGGACTAGCTGCATATTTTTAAGCTTGCCTTGATCCAACAACTTAGATCTTCCTTGATGAAGCATAGAAGCATTGATATCAGTTAGGATAACTGTCCCTGACTCACCAACTTGATCTTGCAATAAGACACCAAGATCGCCAGTGCCGCTTGCTACATCTAGTGCTTTCATGCCCTCTTCAAGACCAGTGTGCATGAGAGCAAAGCGTTTCCAGAACCTATGAATACCGAATGACATCAAATCATTCATAAGATCGTATTGCTCAGAAACCGAATCAAAGACTTCACCAACTTTTTGTGTCTTTTCCTCTTCGCTTACTGACTCAAAACCAAAACTTACTTTTTTTTCCTGTTCTGTCACTTCTTACCTGATCTTGGGTGGGCTTTATCATAAGTTTCAGCAAGGTGCTGAAAATCAAGATGAGTATAAACCTGAGTGGTGCTAATGTCTTTATGTCCTAGTAATTCCTGTACAGCCCTCAAATCTCCACTGGCTTCTAATAGATGGGTGGCAAAGCTATGCCTGAGTAAATGAGGGTAAACATCTTGTGTTAAACCGTTTTTCTTTGACCAGTGGTTGATACGACTTTGTATCGATCGTCTGCTTAGCCTATTACCCCTGTTACCGACAAAGAGAGCCTCCTCATCAGGCGCAGCAATTTGAGATCTAATCTGTATCCAAGCTTTGATAGCATCTATTGCCTTCGATCCGATGGGCAACATTCTTTTTTTATTTCCTTTTCCTATTACTGTGAGACTTCTATCCTGAATATTAAGATCAATAGGGTTAAGCGCAACCAACTCCGCAAGCCTTAAACCTGAAGAATACAAAAGCTCCATTATGGCTTTGTCTCTTAGGCTTATTGGGTCGGTCTCTTTAATATTAAGCAATTGATTTATTTGGTCCACATCCAAGACACCCGGTAATTTTTTTGGGGCTTTAGGAGTTTTAATCCCATCTGCAGGATTTGTTCTCAGGAGATTTTCTCTGACTAGATAATTCATAAAGCTTCTAATAGCAGAAAGCTTGCGTTGAATGCTTCTGGCACCTAAACCATCAATAAATATCTGGGAGGCATAAGTTCTCAAATGATGTGGCTTAATTTCATCCCACGCATTTATTTTTTTGGCACCACAAAAACTTTCTAAATCATCAATATCTTTAGAATAATTTTCTACGGTATGCTGAGAATAACGCTTTTCAGTTTCTAAAAATTGGAGGAACTTATCCTTTAAATGTTGAGATTCTGTTTTCATTAATGCAATAGGCTAACAAGCCTAGCCACTTGTTTGTCTAGCCAGCTTTAATGCTTCTGAGGCTTGTTGTTTTTCTCCTAACTCAGAAAGAATAAGAGCCAATTCGGTGTATGTTTGACTCGTAGGCCTTATTTCAATAGACCTTTCAATACACTGCTGAGCTTTTGACCATAACCCATCTTTTTGTGCCAATCGGCTAGCTACTAACCAGAGGTTGGCATCTTTTGGCCTCTCTTCTAACCATTTATCGGTGCGTTCTGATAACTCATTGACTTTGTCATCACCCAGTTCTGCATAGAGAAGGATTAATTCCTTGTTCCAGTTATTGGGAATTTGTTTTCTTAGCTCTGTTTCTGCTTTTAAATATTCTTTATTGCTTATCCAGGCCTCAATTTTTGAGGTAACTATCATAGGGTGTGCATCAATTGACCTAGGTATCCGCTCAAAAATAGTTTTGGTAGGTTGTTGATTTGCTATAGCATCTTTAACCAAGCCATGGATTGTCTCAGCAAGCTCATCATCATTAATGTAATCAGAGAACTCAAAAATCTTTCTCAGTATTAAATCATAATCTCTAGTGTCGTTTAGAATCTTGAACAGCAATTGATTAGCAGCGGGGTTCTTTGGATTAGATTCTATTAATTCATCAACATAGGATCTAGCATCTATAAAGCACCCTGCATCAATCAATAACTTACTGGCAAAGATGTATATATAGTCTTTGACCTCAGGTAATTTGCTCGAAGCTTTTTCCACCCAATTATGAGATTCTGCAATATCACCTGAGCCAATGCTCATCTCTATATTAATTAGAAAGCTTTGGAGTATAGGGTGGTTTGTGGAGCTGGCAGACTTTAGCTTTTTCTTAGCTCTCCTGGCATCGCCTTTAGACAACAAAATTAGACTATCATTGAATAATCTTTGTGTGCGTTTAGCGCTTCTATTCGCAAGCATTTCCCTTATAATTTTTGGTGATCTCCAGATTAAAGCTAGAATTCTTATCAAGAGATAGGCCAACAACATTCCAAGAAATAATATAGGCACACTTGTTTCCAAAGAGTATTGGAAGAACTCCAAAAGCACGTATCCATTTAAATCTTCAATCAAGCCGTCAAAGGATGATAGCAATTGCTGATCTAGCGTTTGTCTATCCAGCCAAAACAGCCCAAGACTAATAACAGCTATTAGAGCGAGGAAAAAACCGATAAAAAAACCAAAACGATTTTTTTTCTTTGCGCCTTGTTCTCTTTTTTCAATCATTATTTTTTATTAATAGTTACTTTATGCTCATTGTTACTAATGATAATATCGAAGTTTTCTATTCGAAGCGATTATGGATAACGATAATTTCAAAAAATGGTCAGATAATCTTTCATCTATTCTTCCTAAATCAGCCAAGGAGGCCAAAGAAGATATTCAAAAAAACCTAACTTTTTTGATCAAAGAAGCTGTCCAAAAAATGGATCTTGTTGAACGCTCGGAAATCAATGAATTAAAAAAAGAAATAGAATCCATTAAGACAAAAATAAAAGCTAGTAATAAAAATTAATCGTTTGGATTAGATCTGTAGATAAGCTCTTAGCAACGGGACAATTCAGAGCACCTTCTTCTAACTGTTTCTTATGTTCGTCGTCATAGTCCCTTGGGAATTGAAAATCTATTTTAATCTCACTAATGCATCTAGGGTTTTTACCCATTACTTTAGTTACCTCTGCTCTCGTACCTTCAATTTCTAGAGACTCTCTTCTAGCTACAATTCCCATAATAGTCAGCATGCAGTTAGCAAGACCTGTAGCTATTAGATCAGTCGGCGAGAAGGCTTTCCCTTTACCTTTATTATCAGTTGGCGCATCTGTTATATAGTTTTCACCAGACTCAAGATGAGTGCTCTCAGTTCTTAGGTTACCTGAGTAATAAACTATGGATGTTGACATACAAAAAAACTAAACAACCTTAAATGCACCTTTCATAATTGCATAATGCCCTGGAAAGGAGCAGAAGAATGTATAGTCTCCGCCAACCTCTAAGAGCGAGGAAGAAAACGTGACTACTGTTTCTTCACCCCCTCCTATCACTGCAGATGCAGCAAGGACTCTATTATCATCAACAGGGACATAAGCGTTTTCTGCGCCTGCAGCCCCTCCTGCTTGTGCAACAGGCATGAAATCAGACGATGTTGTCAAGACCCAATTGTGCCCCATGACGTTGGCTGGCATAGCACCGGTGTGAACAAGGGTGATTGTTATTTCTTTACAAGTTGAGCTAACAACCATTTCTTTAAGGTTGAATTGCAACATATCATTACCTTCAATGGTTTGTTGACAAGAATCTTCAGCCACAAAATTATTGCTGTTCAATGATGATGAATCTTCAGATGCAGACGCAACAACAGCCTCATTGGATAGAACAACCACTGGTTCTATTCTTTTATCTATGTTTTTATCAGGATCATATTTGCTAGTGGTTTGCTCAACCTGAGCTTTGATAAGCCCTCCGCCAAAATCACTAACCCACTCAAATAGAAGTGTGATAACAGCAATTAAAACCATTAAACCAATAAATCGATTAAGAGAAAAACCTAGACCTGAATCACTCACATTAACTCCTTTTTCTTATATTTTTTTAGAATAAAAATAAAGCAAGCTTCTAATTTCCAGAGAAGTATAAAACCAATTGTCTTTGTAATAAAGAGAATAAAGTTATATTTTTTTATTGATGAAGCCTAAAGAAATACAAAAACTTTGTTTTCTTGTTAATCCAAAAGCGGGAAAGCAAAGGAGTGAAGCCTTAGTTCGTGAGATCAAGGATTTACTAGGACAGAAGAATATAGATTTTCACTTTTTCAATAGCGACAAGGAAGGATCAATCTCAGAGTTTATTCAAACAGAAAATCTTATGGATTTTGACGGACTTTGTGTTTTGGGTGGAGATGGGACCATCAATGAAACAATAAACGGGTTAATGACATCTGGCCAATCACAATCTATTCCTTTAGGTATCATTCCAATAGGCAGCGGGAACGCATTTGCTGAAACATTAGGTGAATTAGACCCCATAAAAGCACTAAGCAATATTCTCTCAGGAACAACAAGCCTAATAGATGTGTTTAAAATAGATGAGAGAGAAAAAACCTTCTTTGCAATCAACATTATAGGATGGGGGATGGCGGCCGAAGTTAATATTTTGGCTGAAAAACTAAGATGGATGGGAGGCATTAGATATTCAGTTGCTTCTTTGATAACTGTGATGAGAATGAAGCAAAAGCATCTAAAGGCTAATTTGAGTAATGGCAATATAGAAGGCAAAGCACTGTTTTTTCTGGCGCTAAACAATGTCCACACAGGGAAAGGAATGCAAATGGCTCCCAATGCTATTTTAGATGACGGTTTAATCGATATTATTTTTGTCAGCAACGCTTCAAAACTAAGAGTGTTAAAAATATTTACGCAACTATTTTCAGGAACTCATATAAAGGATCCTCATGTAGAGTATAGTCAAGTTATTAGCTTTGCTATTGAAACCGAAAACGACCCTTTGAATATAGATGGAGAGAATACAGGGGCAACACCGATTAAGGTTGAATTAATAAATAAAGCAGTCAGAATATTTGGCAAAATATAGGCTTGATTATGAACAATAAAACTAACCGCATACCTTTGTATATCATCTTGTTTTGTATTTTTTTAACACTTGTATCAATTTATTACGAAGGCCAAAAGAAAGCTGCTGTCTTAGGACACAATAGCTTTGATCAAAACACTACTCTTTTTTCTAAAAAATAATGAATAAAGCTATTGATGCGGCAGCTGTCGTCGCAAATGAAAAATGCGATCTTTTTGCACAGATCGATCTTCAACTTAGAAGCAGCAAGATACTATCAAATAGCGATGTTAATATATCATTTGAGGAAAATCCCATTATCAAAAAGCCCGAAGCAGCTTTGGCAAAAGCATTCGATCATTTGGTTTCTATTAGGGCACAAGTGAGAACGAACCCAATCTCAGGTGAAGTAATTAATGATCAACCTATTATTGTTTCAGCTTGGAAAAGCGATAGCTTTAATTTGCAAGAGGGTTGTGAAACCCCATCTGATCAAGAAGTAATTAGCAAGGCTTTCAGCTCAGTTAATGAATCTGTGGATTATTTCTTAAAAAATATTGGTACAGCCCTAGAGACAGCAAATAATTAGCTAGTCACGCTCGTATCGATCTTCATAACGGACGATGTCTTCTTCGCTTAGAATCTCACCTATCTGAACCTCAACTACTTTGAGGATATTATTGCTTAAGTTGCTAAGCCTATGCTTAGAGCCTAAAGGAATAAAAAATGATCCGTATTGTTCAACTGTTTTAGTCTCCCTATCGCACTCAATAGTAGCTGTACCTTCTGCTACGAACCAATACTCTGCTCTATGTTTATGAGACTGAAGGGAGAGAATTTCATCAGGTAATACAGTCATTCTTTTTAAAAGATAACCCTCACCTTTTTCGAATGTTTTATATGAGCCCCAGGGTTTATCTACTTCTCCAGAGACTAAACTCGAGCTGGATTGGATCTTGCCTCCACCAACATTGAATATCATCTCAATATTGTATTTTTTACAAGCTTTAGCTTCAGGAATGTCTGATTCATTCTTTCTGTCACCTCCGTTAGCAAAAACCTTTATACTTTCCTCTTCAGCTAGCTGTTCCAATGTTTTACAAACAGTCATGTCATCATCTATACATTCCACAGCTCTATAAACTTCGGAGAAACCCTGAATAATTTCAATTCTTTCGTTGATCGGCATGAATGCATAACCTTTTTTATCTATCAAGAATCTATCGCTATTAACAATAACAATGAGTTTAGAGCCGAGTTTTGCTGCTTCTTGGATCATCCTTAGGTGGCCAATATGAATAGGGTCAAATCCTCCGCTTATAACCACACAATCATTTTCGCTCATTTTTTTGTTCTCCTATTTTCTTAAGTATTTTCAATATATGGCATGTAATGACAGAAAACATTAACATATTTTTCACCTTCAAGTGGACTAGGTCTGCCATGATCTAGGTTAGCGCTTTCGTAAAAAATTATTTCTCCAGGTTTTAAAAATACGGCATGCTTATTTTTTTGATGATCTTCAATTTCAAGTGGCCAATCAGTTTCCACCTCTTGATCGATATTAATAATAACACCAATAATATGGGTCTCTTCTCTATCCCTGTGGACGTTGAGGATTGCACCCCTATTATAGATTCTTACTCCGTATACATAGGTTGGGAGAAGTTTAATTCCAGACCAATTTTCAGCTTTATCCAGTAGTGATTGATGAACTTGATCTCTTAAATCATTCGGTAACTCAATGGTATGGCTGGCAGAACCTTTACCCTCTGTTTTAATATACCCACCAGCGACATTCTCGATCTGCAGTGAGCTGCTATTAGAGTTATAAAAGTCCAAAACTGTTTTATGAAGATTATTATCTAGCTTGTCTTTAAGGAAGCCATTCTTTGTATAAATAGGAATAGTTTTATGAGTATTTTTGAATGCTGTAACCATTTTTTGAATGGTTTGCTCTTTATCAGAGACCTTGGTGATAGTGGTCAGTGACAGAGACTTCATAGGAACACCCATTTCAGATGCAATTAAGTCAGGGTGGAAGCCATCATTGAACAAAATAGAGTAAAGTTCATTTTTATCGCAACCCCTTTCTATGTTATGAGAGAGCCAATCTTTCCATTCTTGAGTCATCTTTTTTTCTTCACAGATGAATA
>ENA-UPTF01000062-UPTF01000062.1-marine-metagenome-genome-assembly--contig:-NODE-62-length-68809-cov-4.256940_pt1 | contig 68809 bp, 58 predicted proteins | sample MGYA00238166_ERZ767019 | MGnify/ENA primary metagenome ERZ767019 (study PRJEB28930, sample SAMN06266391) | marine metagenome | isolation source: Sea water from 250 m depth | place: Atlantic Ocean | study... | reverse complement strand
TCGCTGTCCACCGTGACAAAGCGCTCGGGAGGAATCGCCTCAATCGAGCCTTCCGGTGTGTGCAGGATCAATCCAACCTGTGACAGTATCCTAGAGTTCTCTCCTCGAGCTACAGCCACCAGTTCGGCGTCGGTGTCGGACAAGGCGCCCAGAAGGACTCCTCCTATCGAGCCTACGCCGATGATGGCTATCCGCATCATGGAGCCTCCCACGAGCGTGCCGCAAAGTGCAGAGTGATGCCGTCTTCGTCTGCCGTCACCCAAGCTGCCCACCAAGCAGAGGGGCTTCCGTGGACAGATGCGTTGGCTGTGACCGATGACATCGCTGCCACTTCAGACGGTGCCCAAGCCTCCCAGTTATCCCAAGCGACTGCGTCCCCTGTCCAATCAAGAGATATTTGCATCGAAGTGTTTTGCCGGTTAACGATACTAAACTCGCCATTCGGCATCCTCGACGAGAGAGTTCCAGGGTTGACCATGACGTCCGGCCCCTCGGCCACTCTGTACGAGGCGAGCATGGTCGTTCCTCTGCACATCGCCAGCCAGCCCGATGCGTCGAATCTAAGGGTCGCGTTACCGATCTCCCCTGCCGGGAGAAGTATTGACGAGCGGTCAGCGAGATCCCTAACCCAGTCGCCACTGGCGTTGACTTCAGCGATTACTTCAGTAGAAGGGCAGAAGGCCGAGCCGGACTCGCCCCGGGTTATCGCGTACTCAGAGTCCAATTCAAACCACTCGGGAATGTGCCACTCGCCGTCAGAGACTTGGATTATGGGTTGGGTGCCCTCGACTGGTAGGGCCAAGACATCGTTGGATAGGTTTTCGCGGGACATGAAGATAGGGGGGCCCATCCTGCGGTACTGATCGTCCCACATCAATAGGGATTGTAAGGCGCCCTCGTGACCTCGCATGCATAGGTCATGGATTCCGGGACCTAGGGAGGTCTCATTCTCAAACGACCAGAACGGGTCATAGTTCGTCAGGTTTAATAACTCATTAAACGCTTGTTAGATTAATGGGTAACCGCACCAGTCGATGCGGACGAGACTAATTTGGCGTATTTAGCCAGAGCACCGGTCGTGTAGTTCGGAGGAAGAGGTTTCCATTTGCTTTTCCGGTCAGTTAACTCTTCTTCTGATATCTTCATGTTCAGCTGGCGACCAGGTATGTCCAAAGTTACAATATCGCCTTCTTGAAGTAACGCTATCGGGCCTCCCACGGCAGCCTCTGGGGCTACGTGTCCAACCATCGGTCCATGAGAAGCTCCGGAGAATCGCCCGTCGGTGATCAAGGCAACATCGTCACCCAGTCCTTGGCCAACGATGGCGGCGGTAACCGATAACATTTCTTGCATACCGGGACCGCCTTTGGGTCCTTCATAACGAATTATTACTATATCTCCAGGCTTGATGTCTCCTCGCTGGATGGCTTGGAACGCCGCCGGTTCTTGATCAAAGACTCTGGCTGGGCCTTCAAATACTTTCTCTTGATGCCCTGCGACTTTGATTACCGCACCGTCTGGGGCTAGGTTGCCTCGTAAGATAGCCAAGCCGCCTGTGGGACTCCGAGGGTTGTCAATCTGGTAGACCACTGGTTGGTCGTCGATAGTCTCGACACCCTCTACGTTTTCGCGTAGCGTCTTGCCGGTTACTGTCATAGTGTCTCCATGAAGAAGACCTGCATTCAGTAGGCGTTTCATAACCAGCGCGATCCCACCGTACCGGCTTAGATCGGCCATAACATACTTGCCGCCTGGTTTCATATCCGTAATGTAAGGTGTGTTGCGGCTGATACGGTCGAAGTCTTCTAAGGACAGATCTACACCAGCCTCGTGGGCGATAGCCATCAAGTGCAGTACTGAATTAGTCGATCCACCCATCGAAACAGCGACAGTGATTGCATTCTCGAAAGCTTGTTTGGTTAGGATGTCCCTCGGGCGGATGTCCTCCTCCAAGAGCCGCATCAGAGTACGTCCTACGTCCCGAGCTTCCCCTAGTTTCCTGGGGTCGATGGCTGGAGCAGAGGCGTCTCCAGGGAGGGACATTCCCATAACTTCTATACAGGTGGACATGGTGTTGGCGGTGAATAGTCCGCCGCAGGAACCTTCGCCTGGGCAGGCCACGCACTCTAGCGCGGTTAGGTCTTCCAGGCTCATATCGCCTTTGGCATAAGCGCCTACCGCTTCGAATACGTCTTGGATGTTTACATCTTGGCCCTTGAATTGGCCGGGCATTATGGAGCCGCCATACATGAATATGGACGGCACGTTCAGGCGGGCCATAGCCATCATGCAACCGGGCATGTTCTTGTCGCATCCTCCGATGGCGACCACTCCGTCCATTCCCTCAGCTCCGACGACGGTCTCGATGGAGTCGGCGATGACCTCACGGCTGACAAGAGATGCTTTCATCCCCTCAGTTCCCATGGAGATACCGTCACTTATTGTTATAGTGCCGAACATGAAGGGAACAGCCTGTGCGTCCCATAATCCTTGTTTAGCTCGCTCAGCTATCCTGGTCAGATGCACGTTGCAGGGGGTAACATCGCTAGCAAGATTAGCCACAGCGACGAATGGTTTTTCCATATCATCATCACCCAACCCGACCGCTCTCAACATAGAACGTGCGGGAGCTCGGTCAGGGCCAAGACTCACAACGGCAGATTTGTGCTTTAGTAGTGAAAGGTCTTTTGTCTCAGTGGCCATGATTTCTCCCTATATGAATTTCATTGACTCGCACTTTATATATGTTGAGGACTAATAGCGATTTTGCACATATAAAATCCAGTAGGAATTATAACCGAGTTATTGCGGTCAGTCAGTTAGATACATTTACCAACTGGACACGCAGCCTTTCAAAGAGTGAACAATATTGAAGCAGTCAGCCCCTGCTAAGAAGAGGGGCCGTGCTTTTCCAATAACTCGTGGACTCGAGGATCGATCGTGTCAGGAATATCCCGACCAGCATCAAAGTAAGCTATCGCTAGATGAGCATCCCTATGAAGTTGCTCACTCTCCGGCATATCTTTGTAATCACTGTTCAGTTCCCCGAAAAGGGCATCTATATGCTCTTTCTTAAAACTAGCATTGCTAGGCATTAGCTTGGTTGCCCCCTGGCTATATTAAAGTCCTGAGTCGTAACCGGTCTTCTCAGTGATTATGGTTGTGAGTTCGTCAGCAAAGTCTTTTGCCTCTTCCGAGGATGCAGATCCTTTTTCATTCAATTTCTGCTTGAACTGATCGAATAACCACTCGTCTTTTGTCCCGTGGGGCATATCGAAAAATTCTCTATCAAACGACGGCAATTCGCCAGAACCGAAATAACCCTTACCCCTAATCTCAAAGCCTTCAAGATTGTCTGTTCCTTTCCCAAGGACCTCACCAGTTTCCACAAAATGTTCCATAACAGCGGGTGCCCCGTACCTTTGAATCGGGCATACCAACATGCAGACACCACAACCCTCGTAAACTGCCATTACTGGTCTGCATCGATCGTACATAAGCTTGTGTTTCTCAGCGCCTCTCCACCACACTTTTTCTTTCACAAGAGCTCTTCCAGGGCATCTGTTAACACATACCTGACATTCCTCACAAAACTTATGAAAGCCATAATCAACAGGCTTGTCATAAGTAACCTCAGCATCGGTGGTAATTATAAAAATCCTAGACCGGGATCCAAAGTGAGGAGACAATAGTTGACCGTTCGCTCCCAGCTGCCCGAGGCCAGCTTCGACAAACATAGGAATATAGGGAGCGCTGTTGTCGTTAGGGCTGTGAATCTGCGCTCTATAACCCAAGTCACGTATGAAGTCGGCCAGATCTAGGGCAAGGCCTCCTTCCTCTTCATAAGTCCCGAAGTGAGCAAACTCAGCCTCCATACTTGGAATAGTCTGCGTCTGCCAATAATCCTGTTCTAAGGCCAAGCAAATAGCATGCTCGTATTTGGCCCATCCCTTCTTGCTTTTATATGTATAACGACGATCGTATTTTGTGAACCCAACTTCCCCGAATCCCAGGTCACGCGCCTTTTCCCTGATTTCGTCTGTGACATCTTTTCCGACAACTGGGCTTCCAGACGGCTCAACACCACCAGACACAAAAGCCGCATCAACCAGAGGCTTGTTCACCTTGTCATGATGCTTCCTGTACTCATACATCTCACCGGTGTAGACGGTCCATGTCCATTCTCGATCGGCAGCTTTCTCAATATTCTGGCTTTCTAGTGGATAATTTCGACTGTAAAAATCCACATCCTGCTTCCTCTGGGGAATACCAGGAACAGTAGCCAGTTCATCAGCTACTTGTATGGTGACGTCATTCAAGCCTTTCTTTCTTCCCGGCCTGTTAACCACATGGTGCACATGTTTCAAAGCCATCAAAATCCCTCCCGAATTCACACAAATGTATCGTGTCTACAAATAATGACTATATACAGGGCGTAGTCTAGGCACATACAGACCGTAAGTCAATAAGCGACACTAATGAATATCCACAGAGCTTTGGCAATCACTTCTACTGTATTAACATCAGTAAAGCTAATTCTTAAATTCCTGTCTGTATCAACAGCTTTTAATGCGACCCCCTCTTCAAGTGATGGGTCTTCTAGACGGGATGCCTACTCTTCGGGGATAGATGCCGGGGGTAGGATTATTTTTTTCAACTATCACGAGACGGCCATCCAATTCAGGCATTTGCAACGAACAATCGACAACTTTCACGATCCGTCCTCCTAATTCATGAATGGAAGGCTTTGCATTAGCCAATTCCTCGTCTACTTTTCTCCCTTTCAATGCCACCATATTTCCCTGGATCTTACAGAATGGAAGAGCATATTCAGCAAGGACATTAAGCTTCGACACCGCTCGGGACACAACGACATCAAATCCAGCCCTGAAGTCTCTTATATGTGCCTGTGTCTCCGCTCTTTCAGAAATTATAGAAATATCTGACAAATGTAATGTTTCGCAAACTTCTACCAAAAACCGACATTTTTTTGAGGATGACTCAAGCAAAGTGACACTCAACTTTGGAAAGAGTAGTTTCAGTATTATTCCTGGCAAACCTGCCCCGCTCCCTATATCTAGAAGTTTCACATGCCCACTATCCCATCGATTCAAGAATGAAGCAGCCATAACCAAGGATGCAGAGTCAAGATAATGCCGGTAAACAGCATCCTCCCATTTGGTGACAGATGTCAGGTTAATGTTTTCGTTCCAAGCAACTAGCAGCGCATGATACTTTCTTATGGAGTCCACAGTCCCGCTATTAAAGGAGATTCCAAGTGTACTCAGTCCGTCTTCAAGAGATTTTGAATTCAAATTTGCACCAATACTCGTGGAGCTTTTACGGCAAGTATATTCGAACAAAAAATATACCACCCCAGATATTTTCACTTTTTTTAAGCATCAATACTAAAAAATAGTAGGCTGTAAATCGATTCTGCAACTTAGTATTCAGCAAAAGCCAAAAAGGCTTTCTCCCCTAGGCATTTAAGCAACTCCATTTATTGGGAAATTTATGACTGACAAGTGCTATTCTGAATTGCTCGTTTGTGTTACGGTTGTAGGCGTGTGTAACTATGAATAAAGTATTACCAGTCAAATCACTGGGCAAGGAGGCAGTTTTTAGGCCATGTTCAGTACTAAAATAGTAGCAATTTTAGCCATTCTTGTGGTCACGGTGTTGTCGCCAGCTTTAGTTTTTCAGGCAGCGGAGCCCCCTTCAGTTGGAACAGCATCCATTGAGGACGATCAAGCGGTCGGTGACTCTGTTGTTATAGCACTCTCTGGGATAAGCCCTGGAACTTATACCGCAGCATTGGTATCTTCAAACGATGTAGAGTCACTCAGCATAGGAAGTGCGGATGTCGTACTGCCTGTTATACAAGGCGTCACACAATCCACTGGAACGCTTAACATAATTTTTGATAATAACTCCGATGGCTATGACGGATCCGACTTGCTATCGGCCTACAGTAGGATCACTATTTCTGGATCTGATGGGCTAATAGCCTATAGCGACGCTCTAGCTAGCTCAGCCACTGCAGAGATCAGTGCTGCGATAGCAGATGGCGCCGCTCTGAATAGGGAACTTGATGCGGCTATATCAGCAGCTAAGGAAGCCCAATCAGCATCCGACAAAGCCACTATAGACGAAAAGATGGCGACAGCTTTCGTCAACATAGCGGGTATCAATGCTTTTGCAGACTCCATGGATGCCCGAGCTAAGGCGGCTGTAGCAGCTGCTCCCGATGAAGCCGGAATTGGTGCATCAGCGAACAAGGTCAGCGAAATGGCAGCCAACATCAAGTCGTGGGCTAACGCCGCTAGCGCCACCGCAACCGACGACGTAACAACGAATAGCTCAGTAGCAGTCCAGAATATATTTGTTGACTCAGTCATTAATAATTTAAATGCCGCGAGAAACGGTTACGACTTTGATAATAGCGGAGGTATTGGTGATGTGGTAACCGACACATCCGATCCTGATCTGCCAGAGATTACATCTACTGGTGCAGGAGAAGGTGGAGGAACTCAGGCATATGCAGCCGCTCGAGACATGGCAAACTTTTCTCTTACAGCAAGCCCCCTTCCTGCAGCTGAAACAACAGAGGAAGTAGTGGAAGAACCTGAGGCTACAACACACATTCTTGATCTTGGACTTCCGAGTGTGGGTGAAAGGATTTTAGCCTCCATCATGCAAGTTTCTATGTTAATTGGACTAGTATTTGTGGGAGTCGGCGGCCTTCTAATTACCAAGAGTAGAAGACAATAGATGGATCTCTAGATTAAGAGATCACAGGTGTAAATAAAAAAAGCCCTGCTTTCTTAGCAGGGCTTTTTTTATTTACAGGAATACATAACATATGTATATGCCGCTCCCAATGAATATTCCCCATATACTCCTACTAATATTACTCATTGTGTTCGCTGTAGGTCTGTCCACTGCTTGCTCCAAAGATAAAGAACCCTTATCGATACCCACACCGATCGTACGTCCGATCGATATCTTAAAAGACACCCAGAAATCAATGTCATCAGTCAAAAGTTATGAATTCAAACTATCCCACCGATTGGGAAATGGATCTAAAATAGACCAATCCCTAACTCTAGTGAATGCATCGGGCTCAGTAAGCCGAAACAACGGGATATCTCTAGAAAGTGACCTTCTCTTCGGCAATATCCCTGTGTCGGCTGGTATCGTAAAAACAAGGGACTCAACATATTTAAGAGATCCACTAACTCAAAAATGGCAAGTCATACCCAAAGGCACCAATCCATTTGATTTCCTAGATCCTGACAGGATGATTTCATCCATTCTTGAGGGAGTAACTGAACCCGACTTACTTTCCGACGAAGATGGATTTTTCAAAATTGAAGGGAAAATATCTACAACATCATTCGACTATATTTTCCAGGACACTGTAAATGAACAGGTAGATTTAACTGTCTGGATAGACAGTGGCTCATTCGTGATTAAAAGAGCCGAAATAGTAGGAAAAATCAGTGAAACTGATCCAGATAACATAATTAGAGTTTTAGAGATATCCAGATATAATCAGGTTCTGGAGATAGTAACTCCGGAAATCAAATAGCATTTGAACGTATCAACAAAAACTAGGAAGTCTCAGCACCTGGCTATGATCGCAATAATAGCCGGTGTGTTCTTCGCTGCCGACGACCAAACTGTGGTGGTCACAATTATTCCCAGAATGATGACGGACCTTAACGTCGGCGTGACAGAATTAAATCAAGTCTCCTGGACAATCACAGGGTACTTACTCGGATATGTTGCTGTAATGCCTGTCATGGGTAGGCTATCAGACATATTTGGCAGACGTAACATCTACATCATGGGAATGCTAATTTTTATGTTCGGATCAGTTGGAACCGCAATGACAGCATCAATGTACTGGCTCACAGACTCAGAAACCTTACGAAATTCATATTTTCATGGTCCCCTCGATTACATTGTCAACGCAACAACAACAGTTGAATGGGTTGTAGTAACCAGAATAATTCAATCCATCGGTGCAGGAGCTTTAGTCCCTGTTTCAATAGCCATGGTTGCAGACATATATCCAACAGGAAAAAGAGCTATGGCGATGGGACTAATAGGCGCTGCCGCGGAGATGGGAGCAGTAGTAGGACCAGTGTGGGGTGGAATGGTGACTAAGTTTCTGGACTGGCAATGGGTATTTTGGTTGAATTTGCCAGTCGCCATTATAGTTTTGCTGGGGATCTGCCTGTCATTTCCCGACGGGAAACGAATTAAAGGAAACATCGACTACGTAGGGGCAACAATGGTAGCAGGAGCCCTTTGCCTGATAACGCTAGGATGTTCATCTCTGGGCGAATCCAGTAGTTATATATATATATACTTTACATTGGGAATAGCTTGCATAGTAGGCTACCCCTTCCTAGCAGCCCGAATATCTAATCCCATTATTCCCTTAGTTCTCTTTAGGAATACGGAGTTTGTTGCATCTAACATCGTAAATATACTTTACGGAGCGAGCTTGATGATTGCCTTGGTAACGATTCCCCTAATGGCAAATACAATTTTAATGAAATCGCCGATGGAAGGTGGGTTGATTCTCTCACGCCTCACGATAGCCATACCAATTGGAGCAGTACTTGGAGGTATCTTAATTAAGAATCTCGACCGAAGAATTCCATCAATAGTGGCTCTGGTTATGTGCGGTAGTGCCCTTCTACTAATGCAATACTGGGACCAAAACATAAAAGACCCGCTGATGAGCATACACTTGATAATTGCTGGATTAGGTTTTGGATTAATCATAGCCCCCGTTACTCTTACAGCTGTTAACTCTGGGGGAGAAACAATGAGGGGCGCAACAGCCGGCATTATCACCACATCCAGATTTATCGGGATGACCTTGGGAATCTCAGCTATAGCTGCATGGGGGTCAGGACGATTTAAAAATTTACTTCTAGGTGTAGAGGTTCCAATGCTAACTGCTGGGGAAACAACTACACAAATGTCTACACGTTTAGATCAGTTCCAAAGTAGCATCACAGGGATTGGAGTCTCTATATTCAGCGACTTTTATCAAACTGCCGGTGTTATCTGCATATTGGCAATATTTCCATGTCTTTTTATGAAAAGCGAGTCGGCTAGTTACTGAATCGCCCTCCGTCAACATTTATTGCTTGACCGGTAATATTATGTGCCAGATCTGATACTAAGAAAGCACATAGGTTACCTATATCTTCAGGAGTCTGTTCTCTCTTCATAGGAATAGTGTCCTGAACAATTTTTTCAAAAAAATCTATGCCATCTTGCTCACTCACTGAGGCTTTAGAGATAAGAGTTCTCCGCCTCGCAATAGCCTCCCACATTGGTGTCCATAATAAACCTGGGCAAATAGCGTTTACATTTATGCCAAACTCTGCCAACTGTAGGGCACTGGATTGAGTCCAGCTAATAACGGCGGCTTTAGTGGTGCTGTAGTGAGGAAGATCCGGGCTTCCTCGTCTGCCCGCTATCGAGGCAATATTAACAATTTTGCCATAATTCATAACTTTCATATGATCAGAAACGGCCTGTGTTACTCGAACTATACCTCTCACATTTACTGAATGTACTTGATCCCAGTCGTCGTCATTGGGGATATCTCTTTCCCACCAATTAGACGCACCAACAATTCCGGCATTGTTAACTAAGATATCAATCTTTCCAAATGTATCTAAGGCAAACGAAACCATTCTTTCAACATCTCTTTCCTCCGTCACATCTGCCTTATAAGGAACATGATTACCTGCTAAAGAATCAGATACTTTTCGCACGTTCTCAAAATTTTTGTCGACAAGTACCGTTGAAACTCCCGCCATTGAAAGAACTTTCGCAATTCCCATTCCGATACCACTACCACCCCCAGTAACGATTGCAGATTTTCCTTGAAGTTCTATCATCAATAAATCCTCATAGCCCAAAAAAGTCGGAATAGATAAATTATATGCATGAACCAAAATCCAAAGTAGCCATTTTGAGTACTATTTATCTAATTGGAAAACTCTCTCAAAGCTTTTTTGTCTGTACCAACAAAAAGCATACCGCGACCAGAAATTAACGGGCGCCGAATGAGTCTAGGTTCCTGCAGCATTAGATCAATAAGGTCATCATTTTTTAAGTGTTCCCGATCAAGACCAAGTTTCTTAAATGACGGACTTCGGAACGAAAAAAAATCTTCGGGACTTCTAGATCCAATAATGCCAACTAGTTCATCCCGGGAAAACACTTCCTTAAAAAAGTCTCTCTCCAAAAGTTCGAATCCGGCCTGCGAGAGCTCCGCCCTCACTTTCTTGCATGTGCTTCAACGTCCCCACGTGTAATAAGTAATCTCATCAACTTCCATTATTCTGAAACCCTAATCATATTCCCAATCCTAGCCACAACGTCCAAATCCTTTATATCCTTAAGGGCAGATTGAACCGATCTTTCAGTCGCCCGGTGAGTCATTATAACCAGTTCAGCGGTCCCCTGTTCAGGATCAAAGCCTTTTTGTATGAAAGAGGAAATACTTATCTTATTAAGTGCGAGCGCAGACCCAATTTGTGCCAAAACACCAGGCTCGTCTTTAGCTTCCAATCGAAAGTAGTACTTAGTCTGGAGATCAGAAATAGATTGCACTTTTATTGACTCAGACAACCTCACAGGATCTAGATATGCAGCGTTACCAGCAACATTCCGACCGATATTTATAATATCGGCAACAATGGCACTTGAAGTAGGCATCGAACCGGCACCTGGACCATGAAATAGTACCCGTCCAGTAAGATCTGTCTCAATTTCTATGGCATTCAGAACTCCATCCACTTTAGCAAGCATCTGATCTTTTTCTATTAGAGCAGGATGGACTCTCGCTTGAACCTCACCATTAATTCGTGAAGATATCGCCAACAACTTTATCGCATACCCTAGTTCATCAGCATATTGAAAATCCTTGGCACTTAAACTGGTAATCCCTTCGCAAAAAACATCAGAATCTTTTACCTGGGCACGAAATCCAAGTGTAGACAAGATAGCAAGTTTATATGCAGCGTCGATTCCCTCTACATCATTGGTAGGATCCGGTTCTGCATATCCAAGATTTTGAGCATCTTTCAGCACCGTCTTGTAATCAATTTGTTCGGAGGACATTCTTGTGAGAATGTAATTAGTCGTACCATTGATAATCGCCTTTATGCTAACAACTTCGTTTGCTACAAGGTCCCGCATCAGCGGTGATACCACCGGAGTCCCTCCCGCAACACTGGCTTCAAATAGCACCCTAACATCCTTTCTCCGGGCAGCTGCAAATATATCTGGAGCATGTTTAGCCATCACTTCCTTGTTGGCTGTAACAACATGTTTCCCGGATTCAAGAGCCGCTAATATGAACTCAAGAGCAGGATGCTCCCCACCCATAACTTCCACCACAATGTCTATGTCAGTGCGTTCAAGTATTTCATCAAAGTTATCTGTAAATAAATTCTGAGCAATTTCAAAGGATCGCTGTTTAGTTTTGTCTCTAACCAATACTGATTTAAGACAAACATTTGCACCAATCTGGTTCGCCAACGAATCAGATTTTTGTGAAAGAGCCCTGGCCACACCAGAGCCAACCACTCCCATCCCTAACATGGCTATTCCAACTGACTTAGTCAAGGTATATCTTAAAAACCACCCAAAATTTGTTGGAAAGGATCCGGAGTTGGTTCTGGAATATCAATACTTATCTTCATTTGCTCAAATATCCAGTTATATATATCCGAGTTGAACACCGCATATACATCGTGAGCCTTCCTTTGTTTATTGACCCATTCCACAAGTGCTTTATTCTTCAACTCATCTCTAACACTTGGGGATAATTCCTTCCCTTTCTGCTTATCACTAATCATGAAGAAATAAAGTTGATTCTTGTTATCAACATTAGGAACCGGATCGCTCATTTCACCCGGTTCTAAATCAAAGAATGAATATTCATAGTCTGGGATAACACCTTTTGCTATCCAACCTATCTCACCACCCCTACGAACGGTCTCAGGAAGATCTTCTGAAAATTCCCTGACTATCTCAAAATATGCAGCCTGATAACTAGAAGGATTGTTAGCTCCTCTTATCGCGTCATCGAACTTGATATTCATAATGTCAATTTCACCCCTTGATGACATAACGAGGCGAAATAAATGAACCTGCTCAGCAATGAATGGGACTGCGTCTCCAACCGAGGTACGAACCTTCTCTCGAATCATACTCTTTCTTACCAACTCTCTGTGAGTTGGTTCGTCTATTTGCACAATATTTAAATATGTCGAATATCTTTCCTTCGTCTCGCGGCTTATTTGGTCTTTATTCTTTCCAAGAGATTCTTCCTCGCTTGGTCTCATCATAATATCGACGCGATTATCAATTTCATCATCAGACACCGTTATCCCCAACGATGGGGCACTCTGCTTAATAATCTCATTTTCAACTACAGTCTGAAGAGACTCAAAAATGTTGGTGCTGGCATCAATGGACTCGCCCCCAAACTCTGCACCTCTCTGCTTTATCCTGACCAGTTCCACCAAATCACCACGGGTGTATTGCACGTCATTAACCCTAACTACAAGTTCTCTTGGTGGAAGAACAAATGCGACAATATAGCCAATAGCAAATACCGCCAATATCAAAAAAATGGCAACACCAACTGATCCCATCACCAATCTCTGTCTTCTTCGGAGACGGGGTTGTCTCATAGCCTGATGCCGTCTATCCAGATGATTTCTACTGGATTGACGACTTTCAGAAGCTTTTTTTATTGGATTAGAATCCGCCAATAAACTAACCGTGCAACCTAAATTCAGCTAACTTTCCGCCTCTATATAAAAAAGTCACCTGCAAACACATAATTAGGTCCAAGCAAAACTAACCGTCTGCAGCAACAAACTTATTATGGCCTAATTTCGAGGCCTGAAATTGATAGCAAAAGATCCCTTATGAGAGGAGGTAAAAGGTAACAGTGCAAGCTCACGCGCTTTTTTCACAGCCCTCGCAAGCGCCCGCTGGTGCCGCGAGCATACCCCCGTTTTTCTCCTTGCTTCTATCATGAAACGGTCTGAAAGAAATCGCTTCAGTCTATCTGTTTCTTTGTAATCAATATCTTCAATTTTATCCACGCAAAATTGGCATACTTTTCGCCTCGAAAAAAACTTCGGGCGGGGCCTTCTTTGCTGAGGTCTTCCCGACTGACTTGTATCTGTTGTCATTATTCCCCCCCATGGGTGAAATTTATTAAATTATTCTATTCTTATATTAATTATAATTCAGAAAAGTCTTGTGGCTAAAAACAAACCATACATGCCACAGTCTCTCAGCAACAGATCTGCGATTACAAGACTTTACCAAGGTAAATCATCAAATTCTTCACCATCCTGAGCGGTAACCTGCGAACCCTGACCAGACTCTTGGCTTTGACTTTGGCTGGGAAATGTTTCATTGGTACTGTTGCTTGGACCAGAATTTCTACTATCCAAGAATCTCACTTCAGTTGCACGAATATCTAGAGAAGCCCGTGGATCTCCGTCATTGGAAAGATAGGCTCCACTAGTCAAAGTTCCTTCCACGTATACTTTACTTCCACGCTGCAGATATTGATTACACGTTTCACCCAGTCTATTCCACGCGTTCACCCTGAACCACTCTGTCTCTTCCCTAGTCTCCCCATCAGATGTCCTGTAGCGCCTATTAGTAGCAACACTAAACGATGTGACAGCATTTCCGTTTGGGGTGTACCTCATTTCAGGATCAGACCCCAGATTGCCAATCACAAGAATTTTATTCATTGTCATAGCTATTTATCCTTATAAAAATAAGTTTGCTATCAGACCCTGGAAACCATGTGAAGAAGAACTTCTTCGTTTGCCTGTAATGTCCTGTCCAGCTCGGTCACGGAAGAGGCATCAATCGATAGAAGCGCTCTTACGTAATTACCTTCTTGAAAATTCTTAATCGGATAAGAAAGCCGCCTTATACCCCATGTCTCACTTTCAGTTATTTCACCGCCCTGATCTGAGACAAATCCCGTAATATTTTCTACTATGGCCTCAGCTTCCGCCTCGTTAACAACAGGAGTAAGCGCCATCACTAATTCATAATTTCTCTTACGATCTGCCAAAGGGAAAAGCTCCTTACGCTTATTGTTCACGATTTTTACCACACTTGAGTATAGCACGTGACCAAACCTGCCACCAACGAGAACACGTGGAATCCAAATCAGCGATTATGGACATTGATGTACTTCTATTTTGGTCGACAGCTTGACACAGACATATACACAGCTAAAAATAAGCCGGTCCTCTATTTCACACTGAATAGAATATTATTTCCCAATAAAGAAAGAAGGATAAAAATGTCCATAGTAACTGGAAGCCACTTGATCTCTAAATCTCTGAAAATGGAGGGAGTTGAAAATATCTTCACGCTCGCAGGCGATCACGTCCTTCCAGCTCTCGACGTGATGAGTGATGAAGGATTCCACATTTATGACACAAGGCACGAACAGGCGGCGGTTCATATGGCTGACGCATGGGGCAGATTAACCGGTAAACTGGGTGTCGCCGTATATACAACCCCTGGATTCGCCAATGCGATCCCAGGCTTGGCAAATGCATTGCATTCCGAAAGTCCTCTACTATCAATAAGTGGATGTGCAGAGCTTGAGGAATTAGGCAGAGGGGCAATGCAAGAGATAGATCAAGTTGGAATGGCTGCGCCTACGACAAAGTACAGCCGAATGGTTACAGATCCAAAAAGAATTCCAGACTTCATTGCAGAAGCTATCCGTATCGCCTTCGACGGCCGACGAGGCCCAGTACATTTGACTATTCCTGTAGATGTTCAACAAATGGAAGTGGATGAAGATGACGTAACTTTTTACCACCCAACCCAGTACAGGCCAAAGCAATCATCCACTGCTTCCACCTCCCAAGTAAAAGAAGCTGTGGAGCTCATGAAACAGGCTGAGAGGCCTCTTATAATCCTTGGTAGTGCTGGTTCCTACTCAGGTTCTGGAGTTGAATTAGAACACCTTATTGAAACAATTAAGTTCCCGTTAATGTCGGAAGGGGATGCGAGGGGATTAGTAGCAGATACTCACCCGTACAGCAGAGGATTCTTCGACAGCGGTCTCAATAAGGCAGCAAGAAGAATTGGTGAAACAGACCTTCTAATACTAATGGGGCGAAAGCAAGACCTGGTTGTCGGATACGCAATGGCACCGGTGGTTCCCAAGGAAGCAAAAATAATTCAGATAGATCCTGATGGTTCGGTGATAGGAAGAAACAGAGGGGTTGACGTAGGAATAGTTGGTGACATTTCAGAAGTAGCGAGACAATTGGCCGATGAAGCATCTAAATATGAATGGTCCCACCTAGAATGGCTCGATATGCTCAAAAATGACCAAGAGAGTCAAACTCGCGATTTACAAGAAATCGCTTTAGAAGAATCTCCAATGCACGCTGCCTATGTACACCAGATCGTCGCTAGACACCTTCAAGACGATGACATATTGGTGTTTGATGGCGGTGACTTCTGCCACTTTGGGAGGGCATATTACCAATCCAATGTTGAAAATTCCTGGTGGTATTTGCCCACGCTTGGAATGCTTGGACAGGCTCTTCCGACAGCAATGGCCGCTAAGATTGCATACCCTGACAGAAGGGTAATTATGTTTACTGGGGATGGAGCCTTCGGGTTCAATGGCCTCGAGTACGACACGGCCGTTCGCCACAACATCCCAATTGTCGGAATAATGGGAAATGATTCTGCATGGGGCATTGATCGCCAAATACAACTAGGCGTCTTCGGAAAAACTGTCGCAACCGACTTACTTCCCTCGAGATATGATCAGATTGTTAAAGCCTTAGGGGGACATGGCGAATTGGTTGAACATCCAGCAGAGCTCCCCGATGCACTTGAACGAGCTTTCAAATTAGAACGTCCTGCACTTCTAAACATAAGAATCAAAAATGCAATAAGTCCGCGAGCAGAAGCTGCAGTCAATCGCTGGAAAAGCCACACTCCACAGCCAATGTAGTATCGTTCGGCAATAACCGGACCTAATCAATATAACCAACACAAAAGCAAAACAATATGATGCTTTCATAATGTTAGACTGTTCCTAAACACACAGACTTGGAGACTCATATGGCATTCAAAGAAAAGCCGAGCGTGTATCTAGTAACCCGCCCCTCCGTAGACTGGGAAAGTGTTGCTATATTTTTTCAAGATGAAGACGTACCACCTATACCAGACACAATAAGAGCGGGTGATGACGAATCTGCTGCTGTCGTAGAGATATCGGCCCGAATGTGCTACATGAGTTACGGTAGAGGACGACGAGACATAACAGACTTCATCAATAATCTCTTAAGTTCCAAGGACGGAAGTGTATTTGAGCATGTCAACTACGGTTTCGTAATAACAGGAGTATCCAGAAGCTTAACCCACGAACTGGTTCGTCATCGTGCGGGATTCGCCTATAGCCAAAGATCCCAGAGATACGTGGATGAAACAGAAGGTACTTTTGTGGTACCACCCGCCTTGCTAAAAAATCGGAAGGGAGCCGAAACAGCCCGAGAAATCCTAGACGAAGCTTTACAAAGTGCTTCTGCCAGCTACAAGAAACTGGTTGAAGCACTTGAAGAATCACTTCCACGTGACCTGTTCGAACTTAACACCGATCGCAGGAAGGCAATCCGACAAGCGGCACGTTCAGTATTGCCTAATGCAACAGAGACAAAAATATTTGTAACTGCCAACGTCAGAGCGCTGCGTCATTTTTTTGAGATGAGAGGAGCAGTATACGCAGATTGGGAGATTAGATATCTTGCGATCGAAATGCTAAAAATCATGAGAGAAGAAGCTCCCCTTCTTTTTGGTGATTTTACGATCACTGACCTTCCTGATGGCACCCAAATAGCAGAGCCTCAGTATTCGAAGGTTTAGATGACAAATTTAGTATATTCTGCCTAAAACCAAACGTCATATCTGGCTACGGCATGTTTATATATGGATATTTAATATCCATATCGCAATCCAAGATTAATAATAGGAGAAGTTAATAATGAAGTGGGTAAGATATCAATCTGATGGTAAAACCTTTTACGGAATTCTTGAAGGAGATAAGGTAAAGGAAGTTTACGGATCCCCATTTGACTCCTATACGGAATCTGGAACACTCCACAATTACGAATCCATTGAATTATTGCCTCCAGTTAACCCCCCTACGTTTTATGCAGCAGGAATTAACTATGAAAAACATGTCAGAGAGGCTGCGACATTGCTAGGTACAGAACCCAATATTCCTGATAAAGCAGATATCGGATACAGAGCTCCAAACGCTTTAATCGCCCACGGGCAACCGATCGTAGTACCAAAAGACGCCACCGAAAAAGTGCAATACGAAGCAGAATTGGTCGTTGTTATAGGGAAAGAAACAAAGAACATTAGTGAATCAAATGCTCTGGATTGCGTGCTTGGGTACAGTGTTGGCAACGATGTAAGTGAACGAACATGGCAGGCTTCGGACAGAACAATGTGGCGTGCAAAAAACAGCGATACCTTCAAACCAATGGGCCCATGGATCGAAACAAATGCTAGTCTGGAAGACATGATCACAACTGTTAGGTTAAACAACCGAGAAGTTATTAAATTTGCAACGAACGATATGATCTTTGGGGTACAAAAATATATCTCTGAAATAACAAAATATATAACTCTTTATCCCGGAGATGTCGTTTGGATGGGAACCGATGGATCATCGGAAAACATGAAAGCTGGAGACATATGTGAGATTGAGATAAGTGGAGTGGGAACACTTAGAAACCCGATAGCTTCTGAATAACATTTTCCATGTAACAACAGTGGGAGTTTGATATGGCCAAAATAGAATCTGTGTTAGGACCAATGGATACCTCAGATTTGGGATTTACGTTGTCACACGAACATGTGGTTGTCAGTTCGGCCGGAATACCACAGATATATCCTGAATTCATCCGACGTGAGGAATCCATTCAAGAAGGTATCAGAGCGTTATCAGAAGCAAAAAAGGAAGGTTTGGACTCGATAATAGATGTTTCCACACTCGATTTGGGAAGGGATATCAGATTAATTGAACAGGTTTCTCGAGAGTCTGGAATAAACATAATATGTGCCACTGGCACCTGGCGGGACATACCGCGGGCATTTTGGAACGCCACTTCAGATAGCATTGCCTCACTTTACCAACGTGAAATTATAGAAGGCATTGAAGGGACTGGCATAAAAGCAGGCGTTATAAAAGTAGCCAATGATGCTGGAGGAGTAACCAGAGAAGGTGAAATCATCCTAAGAGCCGCCGCCCGGGCTCAAAAATCAACTAATGTACCTATTTCAACCCACACATGGGCACCTGACAGAGTGGGCGAGCAGCAAGTTCGAATATTTGAGGATGAGGGAGTGGATCTCAATCGTGTCTACATTGGTCATAGTAATGACACGACCGACACTTTCTATTTGGAATCTCTACTCGATAAAGGTGTTTGGATAGGGTTAGACAGATATCCAGGAGGAAGATCACCCGGCACACCAGATTGGGAAGAGAGAACCCGAACAGCGATGAAACTCGTTTCTGATGGTTACGGAAAACGTATTATGCTGGGACATGATTGGTCGGTAACCCTAAGTATTGACTCTAAAGAGGGTCAAGTCAGCAGAAAGCAATCCAATCCAGATGGGTATTTGTTCATTACAAGAAAAGTCCTTCCACGTCTTAGAGAACTGGGCGCGTCACAGGAACAGATAGATGACATTATGGTAAATAATCCGAGAAGGTTTTTTGAAGGAAAGAAATAAATCTGAATGAATAAAGTCGGGGCCCCGGGAAACCCGGAGCCCCTGTATGTGGAGGCGTTCCAAGGAACACCTACCTGGTCCGCCTCCTACTACTACTATCCAATGTTACCTACCTCCTTTTTAGAGACCCTCTGTTAGCTTTCTTCCACCCTAGGGCATTTCACACCCGTTCACTGTCTCCTATGCCATATTATAACCATTATCTGAACGAAGACAGATAGTAGTATTTAGCCAGCTATAACAAGTATTTTGTGCACTACTCGTATTGAGTTAAAAGGATCGGCCAATGATAGAAAATTTATCGGGAATAATTGTCTGGACGGACAACCTAAAACGCCTAAGACAATTTTATGAACAAGCCCTCGGATTGACTCCTCATTCGATGAGAGAGGACTTCATCGCATATAAATGGAATAGTGGAAAAGAAGAAATACGATTTAGTATCGGTCTTCATTCAAGAGTTACTGAACGATCCAAAGACCAATTTCGAACGATGATAAATTTCAATGTAACCGATATTAATGAGCTTAGATCCAGATTAAAGGCTCATGGAACAAAGTTCATTAGGGAACCTGAATTAGAACACTGGGGGGGATTGGTAGCCACATTTGAGGACCCCGACGGCAACATCATCCAAATGCTGCAACAACCCAAAAACCGCCAAACTTCTTAAATATCCTCTTCAAAGCCGCGCTTTCTCAAATTAACCGCATCTTTTAGGTAGACATTATTAATTTCTTTGGCGGATCTATTTGAGTTTATGTGGACCATAACTCTAATACATCTCTCTTGGGCATCAGCTATAAACATCTCATGCGAACACATCAAAGCAACATCCACCCAACCAATCTTTCTAGCGGCAACTGCAGGGAACTGTGCATTCAAGTCCCTGGTAGTTGTAAAAAACGCACTTATGACATCGTCCAATTCAAAGCTGTTTTCCTCCACTAGGGATTCCAACATTTCACGAGTAGCATCCACAATAGCATCTTTAGTATTTTCGTCTGCAGTGGTGGCTCCCCTTATGGCCCTAACTTTGCTCATCTTTAATACTCCTAACAACTTTTGACTCAGAATAATACAAATTTATCCTTGCCTTGTAAGACCTTTAACAAATTGGGAAGCCGTCTCCACCTCTTTGCCAAAATCTGCTTTACTTACAGCGTCTAAGAACGCACTACCTACCACTGCCCCACTAGCAAATTGGCCAATCCTATCTACATCAGACTGACTAGATATGCCGAATCCAACTAAAACAGGAAGATCTGTGAAAGCTCTAATACGACGAACCAATTCCTCAACACCAGAAGACAGTCTATTTCTAGCACCAGTAACACCCGTAAGACTCACGCAATAAATGAATCCCCCTGCAGTTTTACACGCAGATTCTATCCTCGCATCAGTACTGGTTGGAGCCAAAAGAGGAATTAAATGAATACTTTGTTTCCGACATTCCGCGAATAACACATCTGATTCCTCAGTTGGAAGATCAGGCACTATAAGACCATCTACCCCAGCTGACTTTATATCCATGAGTAAATTTTCAAATCCATATCTGAGAAACGGATTGAAATATCCCATGAAAATCAATGGAGATTCATTGTCAATCGTGCGTATTTCTCTGACGGACTCAATAGCAGTACTGATAGTAGTTCCATTCTCCAATGCTATGAAACTTGTCTCCTGAATAGTTGGCCCGTCCGCTAAAGGATCGCTGAAAGGTATTCCTAACTCCAACATATCTGCACCTGAGGAAAGAACTTTCGTTGCAATGGGAACTGTGAGTTCAACGCTAGGATAGCCTACTGTTAAGTAAGGAACCAAGGCAGGCCTATTTTCCGAACTAAGCTTCTCAAGCCTCTGATCAATTCTATTTTTCAAAGTGTTCATATTGGAATCTCTATTATAAAAGGATCTATTGCCAAAACGTTAGGAACTTAAATTTTAACCCACTCTTAACTGACATTTTCGTTAATTCAAGCAGATGCCGCAACCAGTGAAACTGATAAATTCCCGCCTGCGTGAGCGAGTATAGAAGGATAAATAGAACCAGACCTAATATAAAGAAGAGAAATAACTATCGAACAGATAAATAAAGGAATTAGAAGACCTATGTGCCCGTGAAGAACTGCAAAAACCAAGGAAGACATTACTACGGCGGAGAATGTTCCCCATCGCCGCATAAACAACCTTAAAAGAAATCCTCTAAAAAATAATTCTTCAATGACTGGGACCCAAATACAAATCGCAAATAAATTCGGGAATATGAACCACCCAAACCCAAGAATATCTTTTGGTATCTCGGGTGTATATAAAAATTTTACCCCGAAGTATGTAGCAATAATCATATAAATAACGACAACTGTAATATTGGCCATTACACACAAAAATGCCAAAAAATAGGAATTCCTAAAGCTGGGTGCTTGAAATCCCAAATCCTTATACCTGATAACTCGGTACCGAAAACACAGTGCTGATACAAAAACCACTAGAAATACCTGGGGAAGAGCTAGAATCCATGGGAAAAAATAAGAACGACCGGCAGTCGACAAAAAAGGAATTATCAAAAGTTTCATTGTTGCGATCGACCCATAGCAAATGACGATCGTCAGCAATGATGCCAGTAGCAGTTTTGTATCAAGCTCCATTCGCCGATACATATTTTTATTCCATAAAGCCACAAACACAAAAAGGTTATCTAGCTATTCAGCCATTCAACGTCTCCGCAAAGATCCACCGGATGCTGCTTAGATTTATAAACCTCGTAGTGTTGAATAGAATCAGACAATTTTCCGTCAGAACCATGGCCCGGATAAAAATCCATATCTTTGGGTAAGGTTAAAAGACGTGACTCAATACTAGCTATCAACTCTTCCAGAGCCTCAGGTGAGCGACTCTTACCCGGTCCTCCAGGAAACAGCGTGTCACCCGTAAAGATATGACTACCCACTCTCAAACAAGTGGATCCGTCAGTATGACCTGGAGTAGATATTGGAGTCAGTACCATATCCCCAAACTCGATATCTTCTCCATCCACTAATAGAAAATCTGGTTTGACAGAGAGAGCATGTGCATCAGGACTACCTATACCCACAGGAACTTCGAACTCACCAGTTACTTGATCAAATCCTAGCAAATGGTCCATATGGTTATGAGTTATAACAATGGACCTAACTTTCGTTGTTGAAGCTATTGCTATCAATTCTTCAGGATCTGCTGGGGTATCAATAAGGATACTTTCACGAGTCCTACCACACACTGCCAGGTATGCGTTGTTATCGTAGGGACCGCATGTGATCTTATAGATTTCTAGATTTCCATCTGTTACGTGAGGGGTCATCACATTCTCCTCAAATTTGGGCTATTTTTGTATCATCTAAACACTACTAGGATAGGGCACGGTGCCGCATTATATCAGCGTGCTTAAAAAACTTGCCATATTGAAAAATAAACCATCCCCATCATAAATAAAATCGATCAACTAAGAATTAGTATTAAACTGAACTAATACTGATTTGAAAATGTGTCGGGGGAAATATGGAAGAAAATGGGCTAAATATAAGAGGGAACGACGGCAGCAAGCGTATAAATATAAAATGTGAACATCAAAACGGTGTTTTGTACGTAGTTCCTTCAGAAGCTAACTGGGTATGTAGTGAAAGTCTTTTGCACGCCCACTCTATTGCAGGGTTTTTCAGTGACATTACGAACCTTGACGATGAAAGTCTGCAAAAAATAATGCAGAAATGGGGAATTTACTATCGAACGGTTACAGGCGAAAATTCTGGACAAGGCGATTCTGAAGATTGTTAGTAGTCTTCATCACCCATAGATGATTCGTCTGAGATCAATCTTGGTATGGAAGGAGTAAATACCTGTTCGTCCCCTGATTCAGTGTCATCACTGGACCAATCTTTGAGATTCGCTAACTTATCTCCATCGTTAATTAGATACCCTATTGATGTATTGGGAATTGTAGGCAATCCTTCAGCTTTGCCAGTGAATGAGGCGATGTGTGCCTGCGCTGGATCTCTATATACTTCACGAATAATAACGGAAATATTGCTATCTCTAGCACTGGTTATACTGGCCTCATATTTGTTACCACCCTCCATCAACCTTCTCAACCTAGAACCTATTTTTGCCTCTACAGCACCAATTTCCTCTCCAGACTTTGTTTTAACTCTCATACCCTTACCGTTGACGAATAATTCAACAGAATGGCCTGAGGCAAGTATTGAAAAATCTAAATCACGAGGAACGTTAACCAGCTTTGTTACACCAGTCTTTCCGGTTTCCTCAATAAAATTTATTGCTTGAGATTGAGATTCCACAGATTTTGACCCAGCCGTACGACTGAGTTTCTCGAGCCTGTCGAGGTTTTTACTTGCTATAGAACTCTTGGGAGATATAACTAATGCGCAACGGAACGCGTCAGATGCTTTCCTATTTTTGCCCAGTTCCAAGAAAGCCTTTCCAAGGCGATTGTATGCCTCCAAATCCCAAGGAAAATCTTCAACAATCATTTGATTCATGTCAGCAGCCTCTTTCCAGGAGAAATTCACTGCATGTTGAACCGCTTTTTTTGTACGATCTTCCTTAACTTTTTGCAGTCCCGTCGCTGCTTGAAGATGCTCCGCCGCCTCATCCTCTCTCGAGAGATTCATTAAGGCTCGGGCTCTATTCGTATGAGCAGAATCATCACCTGGCAACTGCTCTACAATTCCATAGTAAGCCACCTCTGCTTCTTCCCAAAGTCCATGCTGAGCAAGCTTCTGCGCCTCTATGGAGTGTTCTTTTCTGAATAGCAGAACCTCTGTCAACTGATTAGCTTTCACGTTTTAATCCTCATTCATCTTGGTTCTAAATAGCCAAGGTGACGGCATTCTAATCAGCGTTATTTACAGAGTTCAATACATTTCACGCCCACTATAGGCTCATTTTTGAACACCAGCATGACCGAATAGTCGAAGAAATAACATACGAAACATCGCCTCAAGCACGATCCCGATCGACATTTTAGACTTACCAACCAACCTTTCTTCAAAAACGATGGGCATTTCATAAACAGCATATTTCAAATGTTGGCAATGAAAAGCAACCTCTGACTGAAAGCCAAATCCCTTGCATAGAATATTTTCCCACCTGATGGTTCGCAATGTAGAAATTCTGAATGCTTTGAACCCGGAAGTCGCGTCCTTAACCTGTATGCCTGAAACTAACTTAATGCCAAAGTTCCCTACACCACTAAGCACCTTACGCCTTAACCCCCACTTATCATCGGCTCCTCCCCCTTCTATATATCTGGATCCAACCACCACATCATACTTTCCCAACAGGCTTAACATTTCCGGAATATATTCAGGCCTGTGAGACAGATCCCCGTCCATCTGTATTACAGCATCACAACCTAAATGTAGTGCCAGTTCAAAGCCCTCTTTGTAGGCAGTACCAAGACCTTCCTTTGATGATCTGGATATTACAGTTATAGCATTCTCATATTTTGAAGATAGAGACTTGGCCAATTCCCCTGTTCCATCAGGGGATGAGTCGTCAACAACTATTAAGCCAAGTCCATCTACATTCAGATCAAACAACCTATGGACCAATAAAGGGAGATTCTCTGCTTCGTTATAAGTCGGGATAACCACGTAAACGGAGGACAATTCTGAAATACCATCAAAAAATGTTTCTTATTTATATCTACCAAAAAGATAGCGCAGCCTGACTAAAAGAGTATCACGGACCATTTCCAGAGAGGCTTTATGGATCTGTACTTTACTTTTCTCAACATTTACCCAAGATACGGGCATTTCCAAAATGTCCATATTCTCTTTTGCGGCTAAAAAAAGGATTTCGACATCAAAGCCCCATCCCTTGACTCTTTGTTTTTGAAATAAATATTCAGCCGCTTCTTTTGTAAAACATTTGTAGCCACATTGAGTATCTTGGATTCCCGGCACTGCTATAGCTCGAACGAACCAGTTAAATAAACGACCTGTAAAATATCGGAGAGGCGAATCATGAAGACGCTGAGCTCCTCCGACCTGCCTAGAACCAATCACAATATCGTAGTTCCCACGTTCAATAAATCCTACAAATTTCCCTATTTGTTCAGGTGATACAGCAAGATCTGCATCGCACATAAGTCTGTATGCTCCCCCAGCAGATAACATACCTACTTTGACCGCAGAACCTTTCCCTCCATGATCTACTAATATAACCCTACAGAATTCACCTGCACCGATATTTTCTTCTATCCAGTTGGAGACTATAGAAGGAGTTTTATCGAAGCTTCCATCATCGACTACTATGACCTCCCAACTATATGTTTGAAGGCGCAAAAATGCTACAACAGACTCCAAAGTCGGCAAAACCCTATCAGCCTCATTGTAGGTGGGGATAACAATCGATAAAAGCCAGTTGTGATAGGTATTAATCATTAAGAGATATTCAAAGCATTATGGAAACAGCAACCGACACAGACTATTTCGTTTTATCTAGTTCAAAAGCTTCGTGTAATACTTTCGCAGCGTCAGCGGTGGATTCCTCCTTAACTAGACATGTAATCCGAATTTCTGAGGTGGTTATCATTTCGATGTTGATATTGCCTTCCGAAAGAGCTGCAAACATCTTTGCTGCATAACCTGGCGAATCTTGCATACCAGTACCCACTATGCTTACCTTGGCTAAACCAGTCGAGTATCCGACATCTTCCATACCCAAATTTTTGGAAACTAAACGAACCACATCCATGGTCGCATCAAGATCAGATGACTTAACCGTAAAGGTCAAGTCAGTGGTACCCGACACACTGGCATTCTGCACGATTACATCCACGCTGATATCGGCATTAGCAAGAGGTTCAAATAAGGAGGCTGCAACACCAGGTCTGTCAACAACGGAATACACAGTTACTTTGGCAACCTCTTTTTCAGTGGCAATTCCCCTCACGCGGTTACGTATTTCACCAACTTCGATGTTCATATCAGCTCCTCCGTGAATAAGTGTGCCTGGAAGATCTTCAAAACTAGAAGCGACCAATATTGGTACGTTATAAACCATGCCCAACTCGATAGATCTTGGATTCATTTTTGCACCATAGCTGGCTAGTTCTAGCATTTCTTCAAAACCAATCTCATCTAGTTTTTGAGCTTTCGGTACCATCCTAGGGTCCGCAGTATATATACCGTCGACATCCGTATATATCTCACACCGGTCTGCTTTGAGAGCTGCTGCCAGTGCTACTGCTGTAAGATCAGAAGCGCCTCTACCCAATGTGGTTATATCCATCTTTTCAGTGATCCCCTGAAACCCTGCGACAATGACAATATTATTATTCTTTAGTTCCTGCTCAATGCGTTCAGGACACAATCCCGATATTTTTGCTTTACCATAACTAGAATCAGTGCGTATACCTGCCTGAGCCCCACTCAAACTTACCGCCCTCTTCCCAATAGACCTCAAAGCCATAGCAACCAAGGCGCAGGACTGTAGTTCACCAGTTGATAAAAGAACGTCGAGTTCCCTAGGGTCCGGTCGATCTGAAACCTGTGATGCTATTTTGAGCAGGTCATCGGTCAAGTCTCCCATCGCAGATACCGTTGCGACAACTTGGCCAGATCTGTCATGAGCAGATGCCACGCGTCTCGCAACATTTCTGATTAAATCAGGGTTGGCAAGAGAAGAACCACCATATTTTTGTACTACCAGAGACAATATGAATTCCTTCCGAACCTTTCCTTATAGCTAACATCCAATATTTTAGTGAGCCTTCTTCACCTATTGAATCACATAGGTACCTTTGTCGGTGGGCTGTGTGACAACTATCTCACCATCCAATCCAGATTTCATCCCGGCATCTGCCATCTCATATCCGACGGTATATTCTCGGTCCACACAGAATGCTAAGACTGACGATCCGGATCCAGAAAGAAATGCACCGCGGGCACCGGCATCCATGGCGGCCTTGATTATGTTCTTCATAGGGAAAAAAATTCCCTGCCGGTCAGGCTGATGCAGCATATCTTGCGTCGCATAGCGAAGATTATCTAACTCTCCAGTCGCCATAGCCTGTACCATCAAAGCAACTCTTCCAATGTTGTACACGGCATCAGCCCTAGCCACGAGAGGCTTCAGGAGAGTTCGTGCTTCGTCAGTGGGCATAGGAACGTTGGGAACGTAAAGAACTGCCGACAGATTGTCTGGAATTGGAACAGAGGCAGTGATCAACTGACCTTCCTCATATATTCCTATCTGCATTCCTCCCAACAAGGCTGGAGCCACATTATCGGGATGTCCCTCCATTTCTGCTGCTATCTGGACCAGTTCATTAATAGTGAGAGGTGCCCCAATATATTCATTAGCAGCAAATAAGCCTGCTGCCAGAGAGGCTGAACTACTCCCCATACCCCTTGCGAGTTCTATCTGATTATCACATTCAAGTAAAACATCTGGGACAACTTCGCCTATCTCTTCAAAAAGCCTTGAAAAGCTCTGAAAAACTAAATTATCTCTTCCCGAAGACAACTCCCCCTCACCTTTGCCAGTAACGAGAACATTAATATCTAAATCATTTCTCTCATGGACCGTCACTGAATTCCAAACATCAAGAGCTATACCCAAGGAGTCAAATCCTGGGCCCATATTGGCCGACGTTGCAGGAGATCGCACAGTAATTTTATGAGTTGCCATAATTCTAAAATTATACATTGATGACTCCTTTTGAAATGTCACATAGGCAACTCATTTGCTTTAATAGCAACTGCTAATATTGTTTATTAATAAAAGTTCTTTCTAGTAAAGTTTATTCACCACTAAGAGACAACGATTGGTTAATCAACCGTGATCAAAAGAAAAAGAACCGAATATCAACACGAATATTTGAGAGATCGGAGCTTAAGGCTTCTTGATTTTGAATCAGTACGGTCCAATATTTCCGACAGTGCGACTTTCTACAAATCAAAAGTCAAAGCTGATTCAATGCAACCGGCATACGAAGAAACCATAGTCCAGACTCTGATCAAAGAAACATCCGAAGGTAGATACATCCTTAGTAATGTTTCAAATTACGGTCTTGGCAATTTAAGGAATATTTCAGACCATGTCCGTAGAGCGGATCTGGGAGGGATTTTATCCGGGCAAGAGCTTATTGAAATAGCCTCAAACATTGATACTTTTACCAATTTGCGAGGTAGTTTACTCGAGCATTCCGATGAGGCTATGTTACTTGCTTCCAGAGCCAGAATCATGTCTGACCTGTCATATCTGAGCCATTCGATCAGCACTACAGTCAGCCCAAACGGTCTTGTAAAAGATACAGCAAGTCCCTCGCTAGGAATTCTCAGACGGCAAGTAAGAGATTCCTACACCCGAGTTACAACGGCACTGCAACATATCATTCGCGAAAGCGAGATGGAAGGGTCGATTCAAGACGACGTCATCTCTGTAAGAGGAGATCGACTAGTTGTCCAAGTCAAATCTAACATGAGAAGCAGAATCCCTGGGGTGGTTCATGACGCTTCCAACACTGGTATGACGTTATTTATTGAGCCATTCTCAACAGTGAACCTGTGCAATTCCTGGAGGGAACTAGCTTTAGAGGAGGATAGAGAGGTCGCTCGTATACTACGTGACTTATCGGCACAGGTCGGCTCTCTTTCAGCAGAAATTTCAGACACAACAGACATGGTTGCAGATATAGATTTTATACTGGCCAAATCAAGATACAGTAATTCTCTCGGGGCTCCAGACCCTATTCGTGACGCCATTACTCAGCAAACGGACCAACTCTCCAACATGCCCTCAGGGCAATCAAGACAGGTGGAAATAAAACTAAATAACGCAAGACACCCATTGATTGGAAATGAAATGGTTCCACTGAATCTAGAGATTGGGCCTAATTGGAACGTTCTCGTTATTACAGGACCTAACACAGGTGGTAAAACCGTAGCCTTAAAGACTGTGGGGTTGCTATCTGCAATGCAACAATGCGGAATTCACATACCAGCAGATTTGGGAAGCTCATTACCAATTTTTGACGCTATATTTGCTGACATCGGCGATCAGCAAAGTATCGAGACTTCAGTATCAACATTTAGTTCCCACATAAGATCACTAAGCGAAATGCTGACATACTCAACTGAAAAATCTCTCGTACTTCTTGATGAGATTGGTGCCAGCACCGATCCAGATGAAGGTGCAGCTATAGCAGCGGCTGTTCTAGATGACCTCGGAGAAAAGAACATATTTACTGTAGCTACCACACACCACAGGTCTGTAGCGGCAACGGCAGAATCCAATCCCAATATGAGTAATGCCAGCTTTCATCTTGATCCTGAAACTCTGAAACCCACATACCGGATATCGATCGGCATACCCGGGCGTAGCTATGCTATGGCCGTAGCATCCAGGCTAGGCCTCCCAAAAAGAATTTTACAGAGCGCCGAGAAAAACTTATCCCCTCAATATATCCAAATGGGAAAATGGTTATCAGACATAAGTAACGAACGTGAACAGGTATCCAAAGTTCTCTCAGAGGCAAATAAAAATCTCTCTGAGACAAGATCTCTTCGCGCCAAGCTACAACAAGAAATCGAATACCTCATCGAGAGACGAGCGGAAATTATAGAATCTGTTAGGGCTAAAGCAGAATCCAACTTCTCTACTATTCAAAATTTATTATCTCGAGCAGAATCGGCTCTTTCGTGGGCTAGGCATGGGAATAGAGAATCTTCACAGTCAGTAGACAACGAAATAGACATTATCCAGGGCGAGTTGCAAGAGATAAATATACCGACTCCGAGGACGGAGGAAAAAGTTATAGATCTGTTATCTACGGGAGATCTTGTCCACGTCTCTGGACTTTCGCTCAGCGGAACATTGACAAAATTGGATTCTGAAACCAACAGTGCCGAAATATTGGTCGGAAGCATGAGGCTAAATGTGGAAGCGGACAAACTTCTGAAAACTTCTGTCTCACCTGAGCCAAATACAGATTCCCACTATTCAGCATCGGATACAAAGGTAAACAGGACTTCCCCACGCTCGCTGGATCCAATCAAAGATGTTTTGGACGTTAGAGGACTCCGATCTGATCCCGCATTAGATATGTTGGAAGTTTTTCTAGATTCATCGGTCAGAGATGGATTAAGCAAAGTAACAGTGATACACGGCAAGGGAACTGGGGCCTTAAGAAACGCTTTAAGGGAAAACCTTATGAATCATCCGTTGGTCAGTAGTTTTGGTTCTGAGAAGGACTCGCTAGGTGGAGACGGAGCAACTTACATCATACTTAATTAACTATATCGTCAGACTCTCTTGTTACCAGCATCAGTAAACTGGGCAGAACGACTAAAGATGCCAAAAGAGCAAGCGTTATCATTACCGCTGTCAATTGACCATACGAAGCAAACATAGGCATAGGAGCGAATCCCATAATCGTAAACCCCACCACGCTGGATGCAGCAGAGGCTACCAGCGCAACTCCTGTACCTCTCGCAGCCCTCGCAAGCGCTTGAATCCGAGACGCATTTCGTCCCAGTTCTTCCCTGAACCGTTCTGTCATGTGAATAGAATAATCTATCCCTACGCCTATGGAGATAGCCCCGATCATCGCTGTTACAAAATTTAGGGCAAATCCAGCTACTGACATAATCCCATAGAGCCAAGCAACCACCAAACCTATGGGGATCACTGTCACAACTGAATATTTCACCGACCTCATCGTAACTAAAAGTAAGATTGTGGCAGCCGCAATAGCTACCGGAAGAGAGGTGTACAAAGTACGCGTTGAAGCTGATAATTGTTCTTCCCTCGTGAAGGGAGACCCTGTCAAACCAGCGCGATCTATAGATGGATGAGATTCAAGCTGTGACAGAAGAGAGCTTAACTCATCAGCTGTTTGTGAAACGACGGTTTGATCTCGAGTTCCAGGGATCATGAATGATACTGTTGTCAGGTCTTTCTTCTTTCCAGAAGTATCCTTCGATTCTGATAAGTAGATTGCTCCCCTCACTTGATCTGGCCTAAGAACAAGTACATTCTCCTCGCCAACTACTCCGTTTTTCAATGAGTATCTAAAAGCAGCTTCCATCTGAGCTCTAGTGTCTGGAATACCATTAAAATCCATATCTGTAATACTGACCCCAGCAGCGGACTCAATGGCACTTCTGGCAGAGTGGTTGTTTACGATAAACCTAGATGTATTGAGTACATCTAGACCAATTATCACTTCCCCACTCGCTGTCTCAGCCACCTGATCAACCATCTTGAGTGACTCAACAAATTCAGATATGGCAATAACGGCCATAGGATCCATTAAATCCCCACGGATGTAGACTACACCTGGCTCTCCTCCACTTTCACCAAGATGTTCATCTATCTTGTCCAGTCCAATAACAAATTCTGACTTCGAGTCAAAAAAATCCTTCACATCAAAGGTAGGTTCCAGTCTAATTGCAAAAACTCCCGCAAGAACCGTTAATGCTGTGGCAGACAACAAAACAACCAAAATATGAGAACCTGCCAAAGTTACAACCCTTTCAACTACCCGCATGACAGTAGAATTCGAGGTATTCCCACTAATCCGATCTTTGAATTGAGATTCGGGAAATCCCGTGGGATTTCTACCTGTTCTAGTAAGCCAAATAGCAGGAATAACCAAGAAAAAAATGGCGGCCATCGCCAACATCAATACTCCGTAAGTTTTATCTACCGCTAACATAACGATCACGGTCCCACCCGAAGCGCCAGCGACTGCAATAGAACCCACAATTCTCAAGGACCGGGATTTCCACCCAGTATAAAATCTATTAGATTTTTCTATGAGCTCATCAATTTTCATAGTCGTGACTGGCGCAACAACTCCCAAGATAATAAACGAGGACAAAACGGCTATCGCGGCAGCACTTCCGAAATGAATTACGGCTTCGATACTAGACGTTAGGTTAGATAGAAAAGCTATGCTGTCACTTGCCATAGCAAGCAATAATGCAGCCAATACGCCAGCAAGACCGATTTTTAGGGCCCGTCTCGGCGCATAACCTTCGTTGATCTCCTCGCGATATCGGCGAACAGCGTGGACAACGAAGTCAACACCCAAAGAAATCATCCCGACGGGAACTACCAAATCTATTACCAAGCCTGTCTTAAGACCCACAATAGCTGATATACCCTTCAGCCATACCATGAGTAATCCCAAACCTATTCCAGTAATCGCAGTAATCCAATACGATTTCAGGCTCAACCCAACAACCAACACTGCCCCGATAATGGTGAATGTAATAAAAAGTCCCGCGGTTTGACCTTCTTCAGCAGACTCAAGATTGGGATCGATTGCCACTCCCCACATCTCATACGTTTCAGATTCGCCTTTCATCACTGAAGCGACCCTACGATTTAGATGCTCTTTGTTAACTACATCTGGCCCACCCCCTAATCCGATCTCTAAACCCGCTCCGCCAAGCTTCTCATTATCGGCCATAAGGTTAAAAATAGTAGCCGGAGAAGACCACCATTCCACATCGACGCCATCTACTTTTCTATTTTCGAAAGTAGCCTGTGTGGATAACATATCGATAAATGAACGGGTATCTGGATTGGTGACTATTCTCCCCACTGCCATTTTTACGTCATGATCAGTAGCATCATTCAAATTTATTCCAGCCATAGCCAGAGAGGCTTCAATCGGTTCCAAGATAGAACGTATACCCGTAATATTTAACCCGTAGTCATTATCAAAATAGGTAAATAGATACTGCTGACTTGGGAGGGTTCCTGCGGCAAGATCTCCCTTCTCATCCAGATTGATGACTCGATCTCGGTTACCGGCAAATTCCCTTAATACATCAGCAGTTATTACGTCTCCATTTCTGGACTCCAACACGTAGGTAGCAAAATGGAGAGGAGTTGGAAATTTGTCATCTATATCAGCCTGCATGTCATAAACTTCCCCGGGAGGATTGGGGGAGGCTTGCTGGGTAGGTTCCATTCGTATCATTGGGTATAACAAAAGAATGCTGATCGCTATGGTCGTGACGATAACCGCAATCGAGTGATCCGCGACATAGGTTGCAAACTTATTTTTCCAATTGTGATAATTCATGAGTTTCAGAATCCCCATGTGAAGCATTGGTGGAGTAATATCTAACTACTAACAATTGTCCTATAGTGAATGCCTTCTGGTAAATGCCAAATTTGTTCATACTGAGGAGTTACAAAACTTGCGACTCATATTCATGGGGACCCCTCAATACGCTATTCCTGTTTTAGATAAGCTGGTCGATTGCGGGCACGATATAGCCGCTGTGTATACCCAGCCTGACAGGCCAGCAGGTAGAGGAAGAAAACTCACTTCCACCCCCATAAAAATTCACTCGACCGACATGGGCCTCCAGACGTTAGAAGTACAAAAGATTTCTGATGAGGACTCTTCTATGGAGTGCCTACTATCTTTCGAGGCAGAGGCTGCGATAGTTGCAGCATATGGAATTATTCTTCCGAATTCTGTGATCGATAAATTCTCACTAGGAATTATTAACTTGCATCCTTCATTACTACCGAAGTTCAGAGGAGCCTCACCAGTAGCAACGGCAATCCTTCAGGGTTGTAAAGAAACGGGTGTGACGATCATGAAAATAGATGAAGGGATGGATACAGGTCCTATCTTGAAACAGAAATCCGTAAGAATTAAGAGCGATGAGAAATGTGATGCTTTAACTGAAAGGTTGTTCACCACAGGCTCCAACCTTTTGGTTGAAACCCTTGATGAAATGCAAACTAACGGAATAGATCCAATTCCTCAAGATGACTCAAAAGCAACACTGACTGAAAGACTCAAAAGACAAGACGGAGAAATTGACTGGAACCAATCATCGGAGCAGATATATAGGGCTATAAGAGCCTTCCATCCATGGCCGGGTACGTTCACAACATTTAATGGGAAACGCTTGAAAATCCTCGATGCGATTGTGGATGATGGAGACCAGAAAAATTTAGGTCCCGGGAAAGTTCAAACTGACAAAAGTTTTAGGGTAGGAACGGGGCAAGGATCAATTTCTTTGTCAACAATCCAAATAGAAGGAAAACTACCTACAAATGCTTCTGACTTCGCCGCGAATACTCTGAATTTAGACGGTTCAATTTTAGGAAATTAACTGAACTATTTTTCTCCTAGCCTCAGCAGCTTGTTTAGCGACACATTTCTAGCAGACAAAGTGACTATAAGTGTGACAAAACTAAAAACTATTCCCATAGAAACATAAATACCAAACAAGTTACTCCAATCAATATTGATAATCAGTGGTGGCAGCAGTTCAGTTCCCACTTCATCACTTCCTAGAAATGGCATCATCACTATACCCAACCTTTCTCCCATCCAAGTTCCTATCAACATTCCAACCCCAATTATTGACATGTGTTCTACCCAAGTCACCAGCATCAGTTGGTTTCTTGACAACCCAATTATTCTGAGCAAAGCAAACTGATTCTCTCGCTCCCTGTAGGACAAGTAAGAATGTGAAATGAACCCGATGGTAGTGAGGAGAAAAACTGATCCAAATGCGATCATCAAAAGAGCACGCCAACCGGCCCTTACCAATGGATCTTCCGAGGCTTCGGTTAAAACCTCACGCGCATCTAAGATAGGTCCGTGGGGAAATGGAGCATTTAAATCAATAGATTCAACAATATCCATCCATCCGTTATCATCGACGGAATCCTCAAGTGAAATCCATATTTCATTGATGTTCGGGCCGCCTAATAAGGCTCCTAAGTTGGAAGCAGTGATTAGTGGCTCTAGGCTAAGTACCAGAAACCCTTCTTCGATCGTATTGAGGGTAGGAAAATAATCAAATTTGTCAGCTAACAACACTGTTAGGCGTTGACCACCTACAGAAATAACCACTTCATCATTCAAGGAATGGCCAAATTGATCAAGAAAAGACTGTGAAGCCAGGGCAGGAAGAGGCTTAGATAACGCTCCTGAATAAATCCCCCTACCAACCATTGCGTTTCCCGATCCCCAAGCGAACAGAAGTGAACCATCCCCATTACTACTAACCATAGACGATTCCATACGATCTTTATCCGCATCAGGAACGTTTCTTAACAAATGCCAGTTTTCTATATCTCCGAAAGTTTCAAGGGTCTGCATTTCCCCGTATTGTGATGATCTGAATTGAATACTATCTATAAGAATGGTCCCGGCTGAGAGAGACTCTGTGGAACTAGTTTCCAACACACTTATGGACATAAGAGATAAGGGTTTAGCTGGATAGAGTTGTCTCCAAGGCCTGCGACCACCAAATAGCTGCACCTCTTTTAAATTCCAATCACCAGAATCCAAAGTTCCAAGCTCGTATGTAAAAAACCGACCATTATCGTCACGTAAACGAGCTGCAAGAGCTACTGTCTCCGAAGATATATTGGACTTAACCAGTAATCCTAAAGATCGCGCATTCTCAGGAATTACTAATCCTTCCAGTTGGGTATCATGCTGTATTTTTGACATTAGTACAGGTAGATCAGTTGTTGAATAATCTGACCGATATACGGCGATATCCGCAAACGACTGAGGTTCTATTCCCAGAACAGAAAAAGAATCTCCCAAAACCCCACCTGTTAAATCTAACCCAGGAGACCTCAAGGCAGGACTGACCACCTCGACACCCTCAGAAATCTGATAGGCTGCTGTGACGGATCTACTTAAACCTACAGAGTTGATGCGAACGGAGGGAATTCTAATATCAGTTCCTACTTTATACAGCTCTCTATCTTGAAAACTCCTGTCTAAAGTCCCCCCAAAGCTAGCAGCGAATATGCCTAAACCGGTCATCAGCATAAGTAAAAGAACCAATCGGGCATAATTGACTGAATTGCGAGACATATTCCATAAAGCCAATACGATTCCTACTGGTAACCTTGAAGCAAAAAGTCTGCTTATGAGACCCATGCATAGCGGAAATAGTCGAAGTACTACCATTGCGGCCCCTATTAGTATCAGTGCAGGTACCGCGAGCATGATCTGATTAACTACAACATCCCCTAAAAGCCCTCGAGCAGCCAGCGAACCCTGTTCAGAAAGCTGCCTAAGAAGCAATAGCCCAACCAATAAGAGACCAACATCGAGATAGTACTTTTGTACAACCGACCTATTTGGAGGTCTGTTTGAATGTAATCTCTCTTCCGAAACGGATAACTTAGATGCCTGTATTGCCGGAATCAAGAGAGCAAAAAAACTTAATCCCCCACCCAAACCGCTCATAAAATATGCAACAGGCGTAATTCTGACCGGCAGAAACCCTCCTTCAGTAAGATTGGAGAATGGAGATGTGTATCCAAGAATACTTACAGCACCAGCGGCAACTAATGGAGCCAACAAAGACGTAAGTACTGCTATTGTTATTCCCTCCAACACGAACACTGATAGTATTTGCGACCGGCTTGCACCTCTACTGCTAAGCTGAGCTATCTCCAATTTATGCTGCTCCATCACAAGTGAAGACAATGTCACGACGTAGTAGAGAATTACTAAGGCAATCATTATGAGCACTACAAACATTTGGAGCTTAGAAAACAGAAGACGAATATCATATTCGCTAAGGGTTTTATCTAATTCTGTTTTTAAAGAAAACCTACTCAACTCTGACTCAAGAATACTCCGCGCAGACCATATATTATCTTTTGCATCTGAAGCATTAGAAGAATTCAATTTCTCTGCTTCTATATCAATCGTCCAGGCATAAGTAGTAACCATATCGGTGAAGGATGGCCCCAGTTTTTCCATAAAATCAGATTCCGACACGTAGAGTGGTAAAGTGTCAAAATCAGATCCTGAAACGGTGCCAGCTTTATAGGATGCCATAAAGACATCATCAACTACGTTCCAATAAGGATCCTGAGGACTAGAGCGATCAAATATTCCTACGATTAACAGGCGTATGAAAGGCACTGAGTCTTTCCAATAGGGAATTACAGAGACAACAGATCCAGCGGATACATCAAGATTTTCAGCTGCGTCAGACGGCACTATTGCTCGGTAAATGGGAACACCATCAGAGTCAGCCTCTTCAATCAAATCAGACATTCCTGAACCGTCATTAATAACAACATTCTCCAATAAATTTGGCATGTACGCTACGAAGGCCCGTTGAGTGTCCATTCCAGCCCCTTCCTCATAACCAGGCTTGGACAAGAAAAAGGTTGACGACTTGGCAGCCTTGGCTACTGAGACCCCGTAAGGTGAGATAAATTCTTCAATAACCGGTTCAACCCGATCGGCTATCTTTCGATATTCCTGAACATTGGTAGGGCCTCTATTCGCTTGCAGTAGAACATCGATATCTTCTTCAGACACACGTTTAAGAGATTGGTCCAATGCAATCTCCCGCAGTGAGTCAAAGAAAATGACAGTCCCTGACATAACTACTGAAGCAAGTAAAACACCCAAAACGACAGGGGAGAGTAAGTTCCAGTTTGCTGCGCTGCGACGCACAATCATCGGCCAAACGGAAGCAAGCTGATAAATTAATTTAGTCATAATGGTTTCAATTCTCAGTTCTGGCAACTTCGGCCAAATTAACTTTGGTCAAATGTCTTGACAGAAATAACACACAAGACGAAAAAACTAATACAAACAATGCCAAATAGGTCGTTAAGAGCATCCAATCCGGTGCGAAAATTGGAGGCGGAAGAAGGACTTTTCCTTCCTCGGAAACAGCTACAGCACCCAACATAAGTTTGGTCATCTGTATCCCAGTCCAGCTACCAATACCCAGTCCTATCACCAGTATGATCGAATGTCCTAGAGTTACGAGCCAAATGATTTGATTACGGGATAATCCTATTGTTCTAAGAGAGGCTATCTCATAGCGAAGCCCTTCAGCAGCGAACCCTACATATACAAGATATCCTGCCGAAGCTATGAAAAAAGCAATCACAACAGCAACCAAGGTCATAGCCTTCCATCCAGCTACAATTAATGGATTATTTCGGACGTTGTCTAGAACCATACTAGTCTCCATTAATTCTCGTCCGAATCCTGTAATGGAAATTAACTTTTTGACTACAGTCCTTCTTTCTGAAAGATCTGAAACTTGGGACTCATCAATAGAACCAGATGATGAAACCAGTCCCAGGTAAGTTTCGTTAGGTATTTCATTTATCTGAGTGTCTATAACGCTCAGATAGTAGAGGAGGTAGGTCAAATCCATCACCAAAAACCCATCACCCCGAGGATCGAGAGTAGAAAAATAAGAAACCTCACCTACGATCTCAACGGGAACTAGAATGCCTGAAATACGAACTAACGTCTTTTCACCTATGTCCAGACCTGTTTTCTGATTAAAAGAATCGCTAGCAATCACAGGGATCGTATTTCCATATTGAGACCAGAATATGCCACGTACCCCAGCATTTCGTTCTTTTCCAAACTGAAACACTGCTCCTAATTTACCTGACTCTGCGGCCTCTAGAGAAAAATCTAATTCGTCTAAACTGACAGACGAAGTAGGTATTACTGACCACGAAGGATCACCCTCAAAGCTTTCAATTACGATCTTCGTTCCCTCATGAACGATATAAATATCGTCGATGAATATGGCGCCAGGAGTACCTGTATCTCCAAGTCCTGGTTCGCTTACCTGAACTGAAACAATCTTTACCGGATACTGAAATTGGTATTTGTCTAACGCTACAGTTCTATCTGACCATTGAGGCAATCCAGTGCGATCAAATGTAATCGTTGTACCCCAACCGGAGTCGTCGATTACCTGCAACCAAAGGGACATAAGAGGATAGTGAGCCATTGGCTTAAATTTGATACCAATATCTGTAGAACCTTTCGGGATAACTAGTGCCGTAACATCTTGGCTAGGAACCAATCGCCGAATATTTTCTGACATGGGAATACTGGAAAAATCTCTTCTACTCCATGGCACAAATTCACCGGATTCAATGGCCAGAAGATCAAACGACAAAGAGGAATCACCACTACCAACTGTGCCAACACGTCTTACAGCAGCTGAAACACTCTCTACACCATTTATCTTTGAATACCGATTATTAATCTGGCTAACAGAGTCGATACCAAAAAAGGAGTTCCCAACAGTTGAAACCACTCTAGCATCGGCTCCAATCGAATATCTAACTCTATCTTCATAGCTACGTCCCAACGTCTCGCCTAAAGTGGTTGAAAATACTGCTATTCCAGTAGCTATAACAAGCAATAAAATCAAGCCACTATACTGGAGAGGATTACGCGACATCTGCCAAAGAGTGAGGGTCAGCCAAACTGGGCTATAAATGGATATATATCTTAGTAATTGGAAAAGTCCTAATAAAAAAGGAGTCGACACCAACACCCAAAATGCAAGAGCAATTCCTGATGAAAGAAAAGAATTTGATAAGAACCACAATGCTATAACCGCGACGATCATTACAGATATTGAGAATGTGATGTACCTGGCACTGGAAGATTTGTTATAAACGAATAGGCCAATGAAAAAACAGCCCAATACTGATCCGATAACCGGCCATTCATTACTTGAGTAGAGATCATTATCTATAAGTAAGAACCAGACGAATCCTACCAAAGATAACCAGGCAACCAATTTCACAAGCTCATCTGATTCTCCCGAACAGAACTTTACAATTGGTGGGAAAGCCCGCATAAAAAACAACGAAATGGCAACGAGACATAGCATTGGTGATATTAGAAGAACTTCATTAATTCCATCCTGATTCAAAATCCCGCCAGTTGAAATTTGCCCCCTTACTTTCAATTCCCAAAAAATTGCCCCGACGGCAATCAGAAATACAAGGTCTAGGTAGTACCTCTGTATAAAAGGAACCGAAGGTGGACGAGAAATCGCGACTTTCATATTAATCTGATTTGTTCTTAAACTTAAGAATCCTTGAACAACAAATATCAAAAGACAAACAATTCCAGACGTGATTGACGCGAGAAACGGAATTATCGATAACTGAACCGCTAGCAAAGATCCATCTGTTATATTCCCGAAGTAGGGCAAGAGTCCCATTAGGCTTACAAGACCGATTGCTAGAAATGGCGCTATCAACACGGCCGCTCCCACAATCAAAAATCCTTCAAACATAAATTGTCCTAAAAGTCCTGAAGTGGATAATCCTCGACTTTTTAGCAATGCTATTTCTGATTGCATATTGGATGACAAATATGTAATCAAAGTAAATGAAAAATACAATAAACCTAATACAACTACAGCCATAAGAAGCAACAGTGGAACACTGTTAACAAAGCTCACTCTTTGAAAGTCTTTGAGTATTAGCTGAAGGCCTGACCTTAATTCAGCACCTGGTAGCGCGATAGAGATATTTCTAGAAATTGTGTCCAATCCAAATTTAAGATCCCCTTTTGACCATTGCCGTATTAAGTTTTCGTCAATGTGGTTGTACCAGGTGATATCTACAACAGAACCGGAATGAGCTTTCCCAATACCCTTTATGAAGGATTCCTCAGCGACAAACATAGCTAAAAAAGGCGTTGGGTCTTTTATGTTTTCATCGTAATTTGGGTATGGGTTAAGAAATTGGTTACTATCACCCTGCCAAAACGGATCATCTCTCGCCTTCGGTTCAAAGAAACCAACAACCTTAGCGACACTCATTAAATTTTTACAAAATTTTCTTTCCATTCCAGGCTGGTAATCAATGCAAAGTTTAGTCACGTAATCCAGCGATGGCATCGCAACTATGGTGTTTCCCAGAGTGATATTGAATCTTTCAGCCAATTCCCTGGAGACAGATACCTCAATCATGAGAGCGTCTCTGAACTTGGATATTTCTTTCCCAGGGGCGGCACCTGACACATAAGTTACATGAGAATGAAAATCAGATAAGTTTTGAAAGTACCCCTCCACATGGGTTTTGGGTGAATTTGTTTTATAGTGTGGGACACCTTCATTTATATTCGACTCGTCTGTTGAACTCTCTAGAGAAAAGATAAAAAAGGAAGATTTTATATGTCTTATTTTTCCCGTAATTAAGGTTCCAAATATTGGATCGAGAGTAGATGACAACGCCTCGTCTAGCCGAGAGATTCTCTGTTCATTTAACGGGATAAACCGAGTACTAATGTTCAAATTTAGATAATGAGAAGATTCTTGTGTTACAGCCGCGTCGATGGCAGTACGAACACTTTGGTTTTCAAGGGAACTGATATAAATCGGAGCACCAGATATCATGGTGACAGAAGCAAGTATTCCAACAAACACCAACAGAACGAGCCTCATATGATTGCGGACTCTCTTAATTGCTAACCGAAGACCGGATAGAAATTTCTGGTGTATTCTCATCATCAACCGTATATGAAACCAAATAGTATTTGGAAAGTGTTTGGGAAGACAAAAATTATGGAATTTATATGCATTTGCCTAACAAGTTTAATTCAATCATAAATTCCATCAGCAGTGAGTCGTTCATCGTCGGAAATACAACACAATCTACAGCTAATTCTAGTCTCCCCAGTGCCATCCAATTAAGTATTATCCGGACGAGACAATATCAATGATTTTTGGGCTTAACTTTCAGGGGAGTTCTCACCTGTGAATATAACTTCCACAGAATGGTAGTTTATACTTACAGAAGTATATTTGATGATGGGCACGAAGTAGAGAGACTACAATGACTAATTCCATAGCCCAAGCCACATATAACATCACAGACCAGTCGCTTGAAAACATGGCGCTTGATTTGAAGAATTTACCAGACGAGTTATCAGGGTTCTCACCATTCAGAGAAAGTGTCCTAGATAACAAGTTGATGGCATCTCACGGGTTCCCTGGTAATACCGAGGATAAATACAACGCCGCAGGTCGTATGACTGGGTATCTCAGAGAGTTTGCATCCCCTTCTGCCATTCCCAAAAGAGAAGATGGGCAAAATATCGTTGCTGCAACAGTTATACATCTGTTTGAAAATGAAGATTCCGCTGCGTCTTGGATGACAAATGTTTTCGTCAAACAGTTTAAGGAAAACATCGGACGAGAAGTAGGTGAAGACCAAAAACTAGTAGCCGTTGAAGAGCTTGAAATTGAAGATTTTTATGACAGGGCGGTCGGAATACGTGCTGTCCAAGACGGGGTTGATGGAATACTCTCTACCACAGTCATAGATTTCCGGATCGGTAGAATTTTGGGTGTTTCATTTGTGGTAACAGTTGGCGACCATGGAAGAACAGAACTCACGACAATGCTGGGACTTGAACTTGAGCGAAACATAGTTAGAGAATTACTGACTACTGGATAGCCACTTCCTAGTTATTCAATCAAATCCAATGGAATAATGGAAACACATTGTTTTTACAGACGATTCATTGGGTAAAAAATTAATGCCAATCGTGGCCTGCTGGTAACTCTGCAGTCGCGGTTATTGCCTTCAATCTAGACACCACAATATTTGTGGTTCCATCCCAGTTGGATATAAATCCCGTAGCCAGTAACAAAGGTTCTTTTAACAAGTGCTTGTACTGATCAAATACGTCACGCCAAACTATTAATTGCACATCCCCCGTTTCATCTTCAACAGTGACAAACACCGTTCCTTTGTTACCACTAGGATGTTGCCGTGCAATAGCCCAGCCTCCAACTGTAACTTCTTGACCTTCATAGAGCGAATAAACATCTATTGCTCGCTTAGTGTTTGAAGGCAACCGATGACGAAAAAATTCCATGATATGCCCACTAGGATAAATATCCATGTATTTATATTCACCCAACATTTTCTCATATGGGCTAAAATCGACCAGTTCAGGAACGCTGTCATCCATTAAAAGCGGCAAAGGTCTGTTTTCTCCGGAAGGAGTTGGATAAACCCCCGCTTCCCAAAGAAATTTCTTGCGATTACGCGATATGCCAGGTATCAAGTCAAAGGCCCCTGCATATACGAGAGATTCAACAACACTTGCATCCACTGACACTCTGCGAACAAAATCTCCCACAGACGAAAACAGTCCATTCTCAACGCGTTCTCTAATTATCTCATTCGCATATCGCACACCGACACCTTTAATAAACTCGAGACCTAAAAGAAGCGAATTTTTATGATAAGAACATTTTGAATCGCTGAGATTAACACATGGATTTAGAAAAGGGACACCAAATCTTCGAGCATCCTGTTTTATAGCTTCTATAGGGTAAAATCCCATAGGCTGATTGTTCATGAGAGTCACAAAAAACTCTAGAGTGTAATGATATTTCATCCATGCCGCTTGATAAGCTGAGACAGCAAATGCGTGAGAATGTGATTCTGGAAACATATAGTGTCCATTAATCTTTTCAAATATCTTCAGCGCAATATTCTGATCTACACCCTTAGTTAGAGCTCCGTCACGAAACCGCTCCCAGTAAGAGTTAATAACGTATTCGTTGTTACGGCGGGTAAACGCTCTGCGCATTTCATCTGCATCAGCTTGACTAAGACCTGATACATCAGATATCAACTGCACAACCTGCTCCTGCCATACTATGATTCCGTAACCTCGTTTGAGAGCACGTTCCTCCAGCGGATGATCATATGTCCATGGCATTCCATAACGATATCGTTTGATGAAATCTGAAACGGCGCTTCCCTGTAGTCCGACACCGGGACGAATTAGGGCCACTTGATACGCTAAATCCTGAAGATTTCGAGACATAAGACGTTGTCCCATTTTGAGTTGCGCTGGTGACTGCAGAAGAAAAACTCCACGTGACTCACCACGGTTGATCATGTCATACACATCCGAATCTTCATGATCAATACGACTCAAATCAATGCGATTTCCGGTTCTACGCTCAATAAGTGAAACAGCTTCTTCTAGCTGGTCTAGTACAGGAAGAGATAGTATGTCTATCTTGGCAAATCCGGCATCCGCAACACTGTCCTTATCCCAGTCAATGATATATCGACCCTCAATGGCACCTTGGCGTGATGGAACCATGCGAGACACTGGGGTTGAGCTTAAAATCATTCCCCCAACATGTTGGCCCAGTCTTTTTGGTGCTCCCTGAAGTTGAGGAGCCAAGTAGATAAGATCCCTCCAGAGTGGATAATCCACTCTGTGCCTAAAATCATTAGTTAAAAGCATCTCATCACGAAGATGAGATGCTTCATGACTATGAACTTGCTTTGACAGACGGAGCAAATCCTCTTTTGGAATCCCAAGCGCTTTCCCAACATCAGTAATAGCCCCTTTTGCTCTGTAAGTGGTTATCATACCGGCAAGCACAGCAAAATCAGATCCAAAATGCTCCTGCACACGAACCAGAAGTTTCTCTCTCAAAGAACGAGGAAAATCAAGATCTATATCTGGCATAACACGCAAATCATCTGGTAAAAATCGCTCTAGAGTCAGATCGTATATGAGTGGATCTATGTGAGATATCCCAATAAGGTAGCCCGTGAGCATAGCAACCGACGAGCCTCTTCCTCTCCCAGGAGGTCTCCACTCCAAAGGATCTTCTGGATTAGCTCGACCTATCTCAATCATAATTTCACGCGCAATTTGCGCTATTTCCCTGTAAATAAGCATGAATCCAGCAAGTCCATGTTTATGAATCAATCTAAGCTCCTCAGCCAATCTAGATTCCACTACTTCGTCTATAAACCCATATCTTCTTATAGCTGCCTCATGGCAAAGTCTCTTCAAATATGTCAAAGGTGTATATCCATCTGGTACATCCGGATTAGGAAGGGCATACCCCAAATCTGATGAGAGATCAAAGTTGCACATATCAGCCACTTTCAAGGTATTACTAAGTGCGTCTGGAATAGATTCAAACAATCCTGACATCTGCTTGGCGGACTTCATATAAAACTCACTGTTGGGTTTTATATGAGGTATAACCTGATCAATAGTAGTATTACGACGCATTGCAACGAGCAAATTTTGTAAACGGTGACGTTCTGGAACGTGGTAATGAACGTTGTTAGTAGCAACAACGGGTACATGCGCTCTACGTGCAAGGTCATTCAAAGCACGGGTTATAGCTTTATCACCATGGACAAAATTCCGATTCAGTTCTACGTAAACAGATCCGCAACCAAACCAGTCTAAATACTGATGGAGTTTGTTCTCAGCTTCTTCAATCCTGCCTTTAGAAACAAGACGCGATAGTGTGCCCTGGGTAGATCCTGTAAGTAAAACCACTCCATCAGAGTATGATGGAATGTAGCTAGGATCTAGCCGAGGATTACGACGGTCAGACATGTTTGCAAATGTGAATAACTGAGATATGTTCGAATAGCCCTTGCGGTTCTTAGCTAAAAGAACAACCTGTGACCCGTCTGACAGAATTAACTCTCCTCCCGTCAATGGGTTGATTCCCAAACTTTTTGCCTGACGTGCAAACTCCAACGCTCCACACATGTTGTAGTCAGTCAACCCCATCGCTGGGTACCCTAGTTGTACCGCACGATCAAGAAGTTCATGAACGTGAGATGCTCCTTCTCCAAAAGAGTAGAAGCTATGAGAATGTAACTCTACATACTGCTCATGACTCATATTTGATATCTCATCAATAATTTTGTCGATACCATCGTGAACCATTGACACTGGTTGAGGGTGATGTATATGCACTATGACTCAGATCCTTAAACACCGTAACCAAATTGTGAGTATCGGTTTGAAGAAGGTAGTAAATCCGCTTTACAGGCACAGGCATCCACCACAAATCAATCTTCCACATATCTAAAGGCCTTGCTGAAATATTTATGTTAGTTATTCCAATGGTTTTATTTCTTGATGGCATCGCTATTGAAACAGGAACCCCATTGGACTCAAGTACTTTAATCTCTTCAGGCATATTAGTCGGAAGAACGCTATTACTTGAACTAGGGTCAATCGACACTCTTACTGCTCTCATTTCTGGAAGAGGGTGTGCAGAATCTATTTCTACAATGCGATACAAAGAGTTAACACTATTCATCTTGGATTGAAGCTGGCGATCTATTCGAACAAACCTTTCTGCGAGTTTCTGTGAATCTTCCCTAGAATCCGTGAATGCTCGTGACTGAATCCCAAATTCTCCTGAGAATCTAGATATCGACATAGCAACATCCTCAATAGGACCGGGAAGATCCAATGTTGAGAAGATACTGCGTATAGAAAATGAGGCAGCGTGTGAACTCCCAGCAGGCTCTTTTAAAACTATGTTCTTACTCCAGCCAGGCGCATTGAGAATGGAACACTCAAGTGAAAATTCGCTTGCGTAACGACTTTTTAACTCGGGTCTTCTATAAGCTTTATGCAAAATCGAATCAATTGCTGTTAATAAAACTTCTTTTGAAGTTGAAGCAAACGGTAATGAAATATATTCTGATATCTCGTCACACCTTTTAGTTATAGGCACTCTGTCAGTATCTATACCTTTAGCCAATTCCCATACTTTGGAAACTCCAAGCCCGAAACGTGCCTGAATCATTCCAAGGTCATAAGAAGCAAGATCACCTATGTTATGGATTCCAAACCTATGCAATGCTGAAATTTTTTTCCATTCGATAGGTAGATGATCAACAGAAAAAGAGGAAATAAAATCCGATGTGATCTGAGTTATATCGTCATGATCTTTTTGTGAAGCTACCCGTGTAGCTCCACCTGGATTAGTTGATAGTGCCGCAAGATAAGAAGGAAATTTACCATGAGCAATTCCTACTCGCGCCTGTAAATAGTTGGGAACAGACCTGAGAATACGTGAGCATATTTCCGCATCATTAATTTCTAGAGAAGTAATTTTTTTAGAATTAAATACCTGTGATATACGGGTTATATCCATATAAACCTTGCCAAGACCATCCACTTGAACAGCAGGGACGATTTTTTCTAGCTTAGACACAACTTCTGCAAACACTTTTCCATAACTAACTAAGTTTGCCTGAATAAATACTGAATCGGGATGTCTCCGCGAAGCTAATGCAAGAGGCATGCCTATCGAAACACTATTAACACCTTTTGATACGTCAAATACCACAGGACGAATACTAGAAATACGAGACGCTCGAGAATCACCCTGTGTATACAAAATAAGATCTCTATCAACCAGTTCAGGATGACGCAGTGTTTCTTCTTTTATACCTAAATGCGTTATAAGTAAGCATGCTATTTTTTTATGTTCAAAGTCCATGACCTTACGATTATATTAGAACATATGTTCGTTATTCAAATGTCATGAACTAGATTTTGTAGCTATCGCTATCAGTTACATATTTCTTGATAAATTGACCCCGCTATAAGGCAATGGTATCTTCGCGTTCATAATGAAAAACTGTCACGTGTGCTAGAGATACATTTTTAGAACCTGTAATACGAAGTAGATCAAGGAGAATTTAAGATGAGCGTCACAGTAGGAAGCGGAAATTTCAAATATGAGGCTGTAGACATGTGGCCTACACTGCCGGAGGGAGCAAGATTAATAGAAACTCCTGGAGTAGCCGTAGATTCTCAAGATGAGATATACACGTTCAGTCGTAATACAGACCATCCCGTTATGGTATTCGATAGAGATGGAAACTTCTTACGCGGCTTTGGTGCCGGAATATTCAGTAATCGTACACACGGCATATTTATAGGTCCAGATGACACAGTCTATTGTGCCGATGACGGCATCCACACCATAACAAAATTTACCCGTGATGGAGATCTACTCATGACGATAGGCACCCCAGGTCAATCATCTGAGATATGGAAGGGTGATCCATTTAACCGACCAACGCATGCCGCGGTATCAAAAAAAAATGGAGACATATTCATCACAGATGGCTATGGTAACTTCAGAGTTCACAAATATTCATCTGAAGGACAACACATAAAATCCTGGGGAGAACCTGGTATAGAGCCTGGTCAATTTCTACGACCGCATAACATAGCAGTTGATAATGACGATAGAGTTATAGTGGCAGATCGTGAAGCACACCGAGTACAAGTCTTTGACACAGACGGAAACGTCCTTGATGTATGGAATGACATATTCATGCCCAATGGATTAACTATAGGGCCCGATGGAAACACATACATAGGCGAGCTTCCAGGTGGCACTCGGGAGGATCCTACTCCTCCGAACCACGGCCATAACATAAGCATAATCAGTCCATCAGGTGAAAAACTAGCACGAATAGGCCATCCCGAAGAGGGAGAAGAACCTGGAAAGTTTATTGCACCTCACGGTGTAGGCGTTGATTCCCATGGCGATATTTACGTTGGTGAGGTGTCATATACAATCCGCGGAAGTAATATGACTCCCCCAAAAGAGCTACGCTCTTTGAGCAAGCTCAAGAAAATATAGAATGTCAATCCCTCGTAGTTGAATAAGGCCAGCCTGGGGGAATTAACTGAGTATCCTGGACCGTCTTATACACACGCATACCTCTTGCCTCATAATTGATAAGAGCATTGGGATGGTCCAGGCTACAGGTGTGAAGCCAAACCCTATTAGCTCCTAAAGTAAACGCCCTTTGGAGACTGTCACTGAGCATATGGGCACCGAGACCTTTTCCAATTGCATGGTCCATAAGACCAAAATAAGATATCTCAGTATCTTCATTAGCTCCATTCTCCAGCTCATAATAGCCTGCAATCTGTGCACAACCATGAGATTCTATCTCCATAACCAAAAGTCGAACTCTCGGATCATCAAATCGACTCTTCCATTGCTCCAAGCTCCAAAAATATCTGTCGATCCAATACCAATTGCTACCTACCTTCCGGTATAACCACTGAGTGAACCTAGGATCCGGTTTTAAAACTTGATAAATCCGAATACTAGATACTTCAGATTTTTTAGTTGTTAGCTCCTTTTCTGAAGTAACTTCCAGAAAATGAACTGTTATTGGAATACTCCCCCACATAGTCATATCTGTGGAAATGCCAACATTCACTTTAGTCAAGCTTAAAGCTTTCCGACCCTATATTTATTCAAAACTTCCATATTCAATTCAAAACCTATACCGGGCCTGTCGGGTACCGTTACATACCCATCATCATCCGGCACCATGCGGGGCAAAAACATATCGGCCCTTAGCGGATCTACAGCGACTGGATAATATTCAAGGAATTCTCCATGGGGAATCGCAGCGGCAAGAGGAAGTTGCAGTTCCTGACATCCATGAGGGGCCACGGACACTCCACGCTCTAGCGCGAGATCAGTAACATCTTTAGCAACGTCATATCCTGGGCATATAGTAACGTCAACATTCAAAATATCGGCACCATGGTTGTCCATAAGTGTCTCAAAATGGGAAAGATGATATCCATTTTCGCCAGTCGCAATTTTTACACTTGAAGCCGCTTTTAGAGTCCCATGTTCTTTGTACCTATGTATTGGCATAGGTTCTTCAAACCAATAAACTCCAAACTTCTCCAACTCATCTGAGAATTCCAAAGAAGTATCTAAATCAAGAGCACAATTTGCATCCACCATAAGAACAACATCATCACCGACCGCATTTCGTGCCGCTTCTACACGCTTCATATCCCCGATAACTCCCTGGTTAGGGTCACCAATCTTTATTTTCACGGCCCCAGCGTGCATTTCATGAATATTAAAAAGTACCTCTTCTTGTAATTCCTCTAAACCTTTGCCTTCAGCATAATAGCCACCTGCTATATAGGTTCTGATGCGGTCTTGGGCACCCCCTAACAAATCATGTACAGACCTGCCTAAAGCCTTACCTTTAATATCCCAACAGGCTATATTGATCGCAGCCAAAACTTGCGTGTTCACACCGCCAGGACCCAATATTTTAATGTGTTTTTCACCAAGATCCTGCGCAATTGAACGAGTATCCATGGGATCTCGTCCAATCAAAAGCTCTCTGAAATAGTCAACAAAAGGAGGAAATATAGCGAGAGGGCGTTCTGCTGCGGTGCCTCCATTCCAACCATACCCTTCAATACCTTCGTCCGTCTTGACTGTAACCTTATGCAAGCGACCAGGACCATAGAAATGTCCCCCATTCCATATCCCAGGTCTTTCCCACTCAAAAACTTCACTAACTACGTCAATTATCTTCATTTTATAATTCCTGTAAGCTTTGTTATTGCCCATACGAAAGACATTTAATTTTACTAGTTCAGAGACATTTTCCTAGCCTTGAGATAGGCTTCTCCGCCATGCACCAATGCTCCAATAACAATAAGTACTAACCCTAATAACAAACCACTACCTGGGTCTTCACCAAGAACGATCCAAGCAAGAGTCACACCAGCTGCCGGTTGAATAAAGTTGAAAAAAGTCACAGTCGATGGCAAGTATCGTTTAACAAGCCAGGCATTAGATAGGAATCCGAAGCCGGCTATAACCAAACCCTGATAAAGCATAGCCACCCAGAAGCGAGGTTCCCAAGAGTAAATTGGGTTCTCAAAAATATAACTTCCTATTACAAAAAATAAAATGCCTACTGTAAGCTGACTTAATAACACTTTTGCTTCGGACATATTTTGACTGAAGTTAGACATTAAAACTAACCTCAGTCCAAGCAATGCTGCTGAGGCTAAACTCATAAAATCACCAGCAAAGGTCTCTCCATCTGACGACCCCCCACTAAAACCGGTATCCCCAACAACAATAGCAAGAACGCCAGCATACGAAAAAACAATAGCAACAATTTTCCATCTGTGTAACCTATCGGATGGAACTATAAAATGTGCAAAAATGGCGGCCCAAATTGGGAAGGTAGCGTTAAGAGCGGTAGCATGCCCAGCACTCGTGAAATATTGACCATAATTCATGAGCATTATCTGCACTACAAAAAGCAGGGAAATCCATACCAGTGGGAGAACCTCCTTCGGAGCTACACGAAAAGAATCACCTCTCCATACCATGTACCCCACCGTGACAATGCCACCGAGAACAAATCTCATCCAGCCAACTTGTAGCGGTTCCCCATAGCCCAGAGATACCTTTATGCTGACATTATTCCCACCCCATAAAAGTGCTAAAAAAACATTGTAAATGCTTGGAAATAGTCCCGCAGGTCTACGCTTATCTTCGGCAGTAGATTCTAAATTGATTGTAATAATCTCCTTCCACTACAGTTCTGGCACCATATGTCTATGACCCACGAACCCAAACAATGAGATACAAACATTAAGTTTACTCCACTTGGATTGATTAACTCGTATTCTGCTATGCTTTGCCTTACTGAAATGACAAAAAAACAGAAAATAAAACTTACTGTCGTAGATCAATCACCGGTACGTAAAGGTGGGACTTCTTCCGACGCGCTTCGGGAGTCAGTAGAACTTGCGACTTGCGTAGAAAAAATTGGATACTCCCGTTACTGGGTCGCAGAACATCACAATTCCAGTTCTTTTTCAGGTACAAGTCCAGAAATACTTATCGGACAAATTGCGGCGAAAACAAAACATATTCGAGTGGGTAGTGGCGGGGTCATGCTCAGTCATTATTCTGCCCTAAAAGTGGCAGAACAATTCAGTGTGTTGGATTCATTCTATCCAGATCGAGTTGATCTTGGTATAGGTAGGGCCCCGGGTAGCGACAGAAGAACAGCTGCAGCGCTCACCTATCCGAGACCCACGATGGATGTCTACCATGACTTTCCACAAATGGTTAGAGATCTGGCGGACTTTTTGAACGGCGGTATAAAGGACGGGAATCCTTTATCCGGGATCGTCGCTCATCCAGGGTCACAAAACAATTCCTCTCCACGTATATGGCTGTTGGGCTCAAGTGATTACAGTGCAAAGCTTGCAGCGGAGATGGGATTGCCTTTCAGCTTTGCTGATTTCTTTGGAAATACCTCCGAGTACGGGCCGCAGATATGTAATATGTATAGAGAGGAATTCAAACCATCAGAATATCTTTCAGAACCACTTCTAAATGTTGGACTCCAGGTCATTTGCGCCCCCACTGAGGAAGAAGCTAACTACATTGGGTCATCGAGAAACCTAAACAAAATCATCTCGCGACTAGGATTATCTACAAATGGTCTACTTCCACCAGACGAGGCAATTAACTGGCCATTAGATGCTCATGCCAAAGAGTACATAAAATACGAAACGAGGAGCTACATAGAGGGAGATCCGGAGCAGGTGCGGGATGGTATTTTAAAAGCCGCTGATCGGTACCAGACAAACGATCTTGGAATCGTTTCCAATTGTTACGACTTTGACCACCGAAAACGGTCTTACCAACTGGTAGCAGAAAGCCTCGATATAGCCAGCACAAGTAAAGATGGGACCACAAACTAAGAGCGTACGAGCGAAGCACTTGGATCACCAGGTTTTTTTGCAAAGAAGAAACATATTCCCCCAAACATGCAGAGCACTCCCAAAACACCAAAAGCAATCGTGTAATCTCCTTTCCAGTCTCTCATGAATCCTGCGAAAACTGGCCCAATGAGTAATAGTACATTCATCGGCACCTGGGAAATTCCCATTATCTTTCCAAAATTCTTCCTACCAAAATAATCTCCCCTGATCGCGGCAGAAATAGGATTGCGACCTCCAAAACCTATGCCAAATAAAAGGGCAAATCCGTAAGCTATCAACAGCGTTGGAGGCCCAAATGTCAATAGTAAAACCCCGAGTGCCTGAGACATGGTGAATACCATAAGGGCTACATTTTTAGGAACTCGGTCCCCAACGTATCCCCCAACTAATTGAAACACCATGGACACTCCAGTGTAGCCAGAAACTACATACGCGGCCGTTTGTACACTGTAACCTTCATCGGTCATCATGGGAGCAAGATGAAGCATCAAAGCAAGCAATACCATGGATGTGAATCCATGACCAAAACTTATAAGCCAAAATGATGGCTCTCTTAAAGCTTGTGAAACCGTGAAATCAATTTGCTCTGCACCAGTCTTTATTGCCTCCTCTTTATATTTTCTAGCCTCTTCAGGGGTATCTCCGTCAGGTAAGAGACCATAATCTTCCGGCCTATTTCTGATTAATCTCGTCAAAGGAAAAGCGACTATAAGCACAACAATTCCAAGTACAAGTGAAGTATTACTCCATCCGAATCTCTCAGGAAATTCCGGATCCATTAACCAAGCTAAAAACGGAACCAAAAGTAATGACCCAAATCTTGAAACTGAGTTTCCCAACCCCATAGCCATTGATCTTTTTCTTACAAACCAATTGTTTATCATTGTGTTTAACGCTAACCAGCTCCCTAGCCCTTGACCGAGAGCTATGACTAGATAAGCGATGTAAAACACAAAAAGATGATTGATACGACTGAAAATTATCCAGCCCACCGCCATGATCAACATACCAATGAGTACCATGCGTTGAGTTCCGAATTTATCAATCAAATAACCCTCTAGCGGGCCTAATATCCCTCCTTCAACTCTGGTAAAAGTCAATGCTAATGAGAGCTTAGTGCGATTCCAACCAAAGGCATTCTCCATGGCCACCGCCCATATACCCATGGCGTGAAACAGAGGTGTTGTAGCAACCAGCATTATCGATCCAAATACTGGAATCAGATACCAACCGTAGTAAAGTCTTTTCTCAGAAGACTCTCTTTTATTTGAAGAGCCCGTATCTTCGTTGCCTGCCATTACTGGAGTGCCAACTCTGACGGATTATTGGACAGAAAAATAAGCAATTTTTAGTGACTTTCACAAACTATAGATTTACAGAATTTAAAGAGTAATCTACTCTCTACACGCAAAGGATCCGCAAAAAATTACAGGAATTACGATTCCTTAATACTAATCCAAGCTTATCCGTCAGTCCACTTATATGGCGGGAAAATACTCACGGACAATAGTGATTAGCTCAAAAAATTAATCTATATTTAAATCGGTATTATTGCGACTACTTAAATCTAGTAATTGATGGTGCATTTAATGAAAACCCGCCCAAATGTTATCTTAATTCTCGCTGATGATATGGGATATTCAGATCTTGGTTGCTTCGGTTCTGAAATAAACACTCCAAACCTTGATTCATTGGCAGATAATGGGTTGCGTTTTTCCCAGATGTACAACTCCGCCAGGTGTTGTCCATCGCGCGCAGCATTACTAACAGGTTTAAACCCACAGCAAACTGGGGTAGGTCACATGGTAAACGACATGGGATTGCCGGCCTACCAAGGTTACTTAAACAAAAACTGTGCCACTATAGCTGAAGTCCTTAAAGAAAACGGGTATACAACACTGATGTCAGGAAAATGGCATGTAGGAGGTTCCTACAACCTCCTAGACCAGGACTCCTGGCAGCCTGGAAACCAAGGACATCCGACACCAACCCAAAGGGGATTTGATCAGTTTTATGGGATAGTGGCGGGAGCAGCCAACTTCTTTCATCCAAGAACACTGATGGAAAACGAAACACTTATCGACATTGATCCCCCAGATTTCTATCTGACGGACGCAATCAGCGAAAACGCTGTCTCAATGATAACGAAAGCGTCGGCCACTGATAATCCTTTTTTTCTTCATGTTGCCTATACAGCCCCACATTGGCCACTGCATGCTCTTGAAGAAGACATCGCTAAATATCGAGGGAATTACCGCGAAGGATGGGATTCTCTGCGACAGAATAGACATGAAGAACAAAAGGGAATGGGAATTGTTGATAACAAATGGGACATATCTCCCAGAGATGCTTCTTCACGACCATGGGAAGAAGCTGAAGACAAAGAATGGGAAGACTTACGGATGGCCGTATATGCTGCCATGATCGACCGCATGGATCAGGGAATTGGAAAAATACTTACTAAATTGGAAGAACTAGGAGAGGACAAGAATACGGTGATCATGTTCTTATCCGACAACGGTGGCTGCGCCGAATTTCTTGCGGAAGATACAAATAGACCAGATCCATCTCAATATTCATCTCCTACAAGAGATGGGAGATCAATGACTATCGGTAACCGAAAGGATCTCGAACCAGGAACGGATACAACTTTCATGAGTTATGACCTGGCATGGGCAAACGCCAGTAACACGCCATTTCGACGATTCAAAAGATGGACGCATGAGGGAGGGATCTCAACTCCCTTTATTTTAAAATGGCCTGAGAAAATTACTAAACCAGCCATAATCAACGAAGCAACCCACATCATCGACATATCTGCCACGATTTATGAAGCAGCCAATGCTACGTATCCCTCAGAAATCAACGGCAATTTTACTAAACCGTTGGAAGGCCGCAGTTTCATGCAGGCGATTGAGACAGACTCATGGGAGAGAAAAGAGCCAATTTATTGGGAACATGAGGGAAGTAGGGCTATGAGACATGGGGAATGGAAATTAGTCAGCGAAGTGGGACATAGTTGGGAACTGTACAACATGTTAGAAGACCGCACAGAGTTGTCCGATCTCATCAACGGTGAAAGTGACAGAGTTGGGAAAATGCTTAACTCATATAAAGAATGGATGGACCGATGCGAAGTCCAGAATTGGCCACTACCAGGACATTTATGGAATCCAGAAATGATAGCGCCTCATGCCCATAGGTCAGGATAACTTTATTATTCCTGCTCTCTGATCTTTTTTGATCCCAAGAGAAAAAGCACCGAAATAATAATTCCAAGTACACCCATTGCAGCCAATGCCCAACGTGGAGATGTAGAGTCAGCAAGCCATCCTATAGTTAAACTGAAGAAAATCACCATTCCCATCACGATTCTATAAAGACTAGTGACTCTGACTCTGTATTCATCATCAGTCAAAATCTGTGTGAGAACTCCGTTTGTAGTCCTAAACATCGTCTGAGTGGCTCCAAAAAGTGCCAACACCAAAAATGCTATAGGCATCCATATAGACTGGCTAAGTACAAGAGTAAGAACGGCGCTGGCTAAGGCTGAAATAATGCAGGCCATTCCTCTCTTTTTGGGAAACCCAAATGCCGATAATAAAAACACCATAGCAAGACCTCCAGCCCCATTAACAGCCATAAAATATCCACCGTAATCAGGGCCTTGTTGAAGCACAATCGCAGTGAACATGGGCAGCAAGAAAAGCACGGGATGGCAAACTATATTTGGTGCAGACGACAACCCAATCATTAAAGCAAGGACTCTTTGTTTTTTCCATAAATACTTAAAACCATCCACCATATCTGCAAAAAAACCTATAACACCAGGTGCAGGAACAAATTTCGCCTGTTTAAACGGTGTTTTCATAGGTAAAAGAGCAACTGCTACACCTAAATACAGTACGGCTTCAATCGTGAAATTCCAAAAAAAACCGAGTGACGCGACGATAATTCCCCCAACAAATGGTCCTATCATTCGGGTCCCTGGAATGGTTAAAACGTTCGTCGCATAGGCGTTGCTAAGAGAATCAGGGTGTACTGTGTTAGCAATAAGTGCCTGTCTTACAGGCATCTTAATAGACTCACAACTTCCTGCCAGAAAAGCATATGCAAATGCGTGCCACACCTCTACCCAGTTCATTTTCACAATCAATGCGAAAGATAAGGCAAGAAGTGCCATGAAGATTTCTATGCCAATCATGAGTTTTCGACGATCAAGCCGATCCCCGATAACTCCACCCCATGGGCCTATAAATATCCCGGGAAGAGCTGCAGTACCACCAACGCCGACAACTAGAAGGGCGGAGTTAGCACCACCTTCAGACAGGTGCTTCACCAACCATCCGAGAGTCAGTAGTTGGAGCCATTGAGCCGTGTTCCCAAAAAAATTGGCTGTCCAAAGAAACCTATAGTTGCGATATGCCTTCCATGAATCCAAAGTTTGAATTCGAGGCACACTAATACGGAAGCCTATTTTAAACAGCCTTTCTCATGGATATTGATTTTTGTAGGTGGTATCAAATTATTATTCAGCGGTCCCGTTATATCCCTTATGCAGCAGGTCCCAGTCTATCTCGTACCCGAGTCCGGGTTTAGTTGGAGCATGAACATATCCACCGTCAAATTGTATATCCTCAACGAGTCCAAACATATTCGCTCCTGTACAAGGGAAAAATTCAAAGAACTCACAGTTTGGAACTGCCATCGTTATATGTAAGTTAGCCACATTGTTCAGAGAGTTTCCGCCGTGATGGATTTCACATTTCATATTGAATCCTTCGGCGAGATGGCAGAGCCTAATCATCGGCGTAATTCCACCTGTAACAGCAACATCACCTCTGAGTATGTCAGTGGCATATTGAGTGATCCATTGAGTCATACCATAGTATCTACCAGGGGCATATTCAGTTGACATTATTGGTATATCCAGCTTCTGGTGTAGCTTGACATAGTTATATAAATCTTCTTCTACCAGTGGATCCTCATACCAGTAGAAATTAAGATCTTCTATAGCTCGACCAACACGCATTGCGTCCTCATACTGATATGCCCACATGGAGTCCAACATCAGCTTCATATCGTCACCAACAGCATCCCGAACTGCCTTGGATATCTCGATATCATATGCAGGGTTTCCATGGGGATGAATCTTGTGGGCAGTCCACCCCATCTCTTTGAATTTAATAGCTTCCTCTGCATATTCTTCCTTGGTTTCGTGATATGCGGTGCTCGAATATACGGGTACCGTTTCTTTGCACGTTCCCAAGAGTCTATGAATCGGCTGATTCGCTATCTTCCCGTTTATGTCCCAAAGGCAAATATCAATCGCTCCAATCACATAAGTAGATACCGATCTATTCATCTTCCATAGATCCCACCATATGGAGCCTATATCTTGAGGGTTTCTACCCATAATAATCGGCTTGATAAATTCAATCAGACCTGGTGCAAAGTGGTTAGCACCCACCCTTGACGAACCCAAAAAAGCATTCCCCGAAATACCTTCATCTGTTTCTATAGTCACTACACCAAGCTGCTGTGTCTTGCCAAAAGTGGTCCCCACCCCTGTTTTCCAAACCTCTGTTTCCCAATCAAACATATCTACTTTAACGTTAGTGATCTTCATAAGAATCCTTTTACTGGCACCATAAAAAATCTTTCTTTGTATTCAGTTCTACCCCAGCATACTCGAATTTTTCAAAGTATCAAAAACTAACTATTACTCTAGTCACAAACAGACGGTGTTTCCTTCCAAAAACCTGTTGCCTGTTCAAAAGCCTTTGCCAGCTGCAAAACTCCGAAATCATCTCTGTAACGACCAACTATCTGGAGCCCTACAGGTAACCCTTCTGGAGTGAACCCACAGGGAATTGAAATCGCAGGATGACCAGTTGCTGTTATGTAATAACAGGATTTCATCCAGGATATAAAATTTTCCATCTCTATTCCGTTGATTTCTGTAACCCAACGTTGTTTGACGTCAAATGGAGGACGCTGACTGACGGGACAAATTAAGAATTCGTACTTATCCATAAAGTTATGCATGCGTTGAAACAATTCCATTCTCTTGGCTTCAGCCCATCCCACTTGAGGCCCAGTTAAATTCACTCCCTGCTCTATATCCCATATCATGGTGTCCTTGAGCTTATCTCGGTTGTCTCTCAGATGGTCGCCATGACTTATTTCTCTTCCCCAACCTCTCCATATGAGGAAAAGCTCATCGGCGTCACTAAAATCAGGGTCCGCCTCGGTAACACTGCAACCCAAATCATCAAAAATATGTCTCTGCGACTCCAGCACCTCAGTAGTACGAGGATCAACTGGAAGACCGCCAAGTGAAGGGCTCCAAGCTATACTTACCCCTTTAAATTCTCTTTCAAGGGGCTCCAGAAACCTCTCACCTGCTTCCGTAATCGAAATTGGTACGCGCGAATCCTCACCCGCAATGGCAGACAAAAGAAGAGCACAGTCATCTACATTTCTGGCCATAGGTCCCTGCACTGAAATAGGGCCCCACCCTGTTTTGGATGGAAAGGTTGGAACTCTACCCGGTGAAGGCCTGAATCCAATCACATTGCAAAAATTAGCAGGATTTCTAAGCGATCCCCCAGTGTCACTCCCATCAGCTATTGGCAACATTCGAGTAGCCAATGCTACGGCCGCACCACCACTACTACCTCCACAGGTTTTGGACGTATCATACGGATTTAAGGTTTCCCCGAACACTTCATTAAAAGTCTGCGAACCAGCCCCGAATTCAGGTGTGTTGGTTTTTCCAATGGTAATAGCACCAGCTTTCTGAATACGTTCCACAATCAAGGCACTGTAATCTGGGACAAAATCAGAATACAACGGGGACCCATAGGTGGTACGTATTCCCTTAGTTGGAACCAAGTCTTTATGGGCCACTGGAAGTCCTTCCAGTATTCCAAATTGATGGCCTTTAGCAATTGCTTTGTCTAGCTGTTTAGCACCCTCAATACCCAACTCAGGTCGCAAAGTAACTATCGCATTAACTTTTGGATTCACCCTAGAAATATGCTCTAGATGAGCCTCCATTAATTCTTTAGCAGAAATCTGCTTATCTCTTAACAGAGAAACCATTTCCACTGCTGTCTTATTTACAAGCTCGTCCACACGTTGTCTATTTGTCATATACCTAGGCCTTCACCAACTTAGTCTGCGGAGTTTGGAACCGACATTTTCTCAAAGTCTTCTTCCGACTTCTGCCAATCTGGTATGAGAAGTTTGGCCGGATTCTCCAGTAACACGATGCTAATAGCCCCACCAATACTGGCAACTATAGACACAACCAGGGCCCAGTTATAACTTTGAAACATGTCATAAATAGGTCCTCCTATCCACCCACCTAAAGCCATGCCAATACCTGCTCCCAACATTTGAAATCCATGGGCTCCACCCATTGGCGCATGCCCAAAATATTTTCTGTTAAGAATTGGAAACCCTCCCGTTTCTCCGCCATATCCGATACCAAAAGTAACAGCAAATAAATAAAATGCTATCTGTACGTCCCCCCAAAATAGGAATATTACGGGGGCGCCCTGCAAAATATAAAATATGGTCATAACGCTTCGGACACCATATCGCTCGCAAAGAACCGGGGTAGTAAGTCTAGTTAATATACTGACCCCAGACATTAGAGTAAAAATCATCGAAGCTCTGACCAAGGTCATTCCACTATCGGTTGCCATTGGTATTATCCATATAAGTATTACTGCATGCCCAACACAGCCCAAAAAATGGATTGAGCTTAGATTCCAGTAAGCAGCAGTTCGACGCATATGACCCTTGAATTCATCCAAAAGCTCTAGCGGCGGAGGTTTTTCACTTAAAGGAGGATCCCCCTCGAGTGTCCCGTAGGCAACAAGCGACTTATCAGCAGGTCTGTTCTTAAAAACAGATATCATGGCCAGCATTAGTATGGTCGAAACAATCCCTATGGATATGAAGGAACTTTGCCACCCGATTTCCTCCACCATAAGAGCGATTAGCGGAGTGGCTAAAGCTGGACCCAAGCCCCAAGAAGCCATTATCAATCCCATCGCTAATCCAAGGTTTCTTCGAAACCAAATCATGGCGGCGGGAATCAAAGGAACAAGAAATATTGCCTGTGCAACACCTAGAATTACCCCATAAGTAACCCAGAAATGCCAGTATTCCTTTACGAATGCGGTCGCCAACATCCCAACAAAAAACAAACCAACGCCTGCGAGCATCGCCTTCTTGGCTCCGTATCTGTCACCCAAATTACCAGCCCAGGGAGATACCACCGCTGTCACTATGCTGCAAATGGCATATGTAGCACTTATATTCCCCTGAGTCCAATTAAATTGTTCCTCCAAAGGGTCAACAAAAGCCCCAAAAGACATTCTGATAGATGTCCCAACTATCTGCATTCCTGCAATGATAATAACTATCACCCAGGCGTAATGCTTATAAAAGGTCTTATCTCCATTGGATCGGCCCGCAGTTATTTGACTCAACGCATTACCTTTCAAAGAACCTCAATGTAGTGGACATGCCCACAAGGCAGCCTGTTCCCATGGCTGTTTATTAATCGAACCAACAACATCATCAGATCTTCCTTCTAACTGCGAGGTGGCGGCGGCGGCGGAAAGATAAATGAAAAGTGCCACACTAACAACCGCAACAAAAAGGAACTGGAGCGGTACTCCAAGGATCCGAGATCCTATTTTAAAACCTGAAATATTCCCACTCCTTGTCGTGCTTGCGACAATTATAGTCAGTCAAAGAGAAAATGTCTGCTCAAAGTAGGCCATTTAATAAAGATCTGGGTAGCTATAATGCCCAATTTCAATCGAGTAGTATGAAAACATGGTCTGCTTTTGATACCCTAGCGAAACTCTCGTGATCTTGGGAGAGCAAATCATAACGTTTTAAGCAGTACAACAGGAACATAATCGCCTGAGGAGTGAAAATAATGAGAGCAAATTCTATAAGGGAAAAATTGAATTCAGACACACCTACGCTTAGCACCCATATACATAGTGTTTGGCCTTCTGAAATAGAGGCTCTTGGTCATACAGGGATATATGACTATGTTGAATTCGTTGCTGAGTATGGACCATCCGATTTACATGATTTAGACAATATGGTCAGAGCAGCAGAACTTCACAATCTAGGATCTATGTTTAAGATCGATCAGAGCCTTATGCCCTTTCTAGCTCAGAGGGGAATAGGCGCCGGATTCGAGAGTATTTTATTCACAGACGTGAGAAGCATTGAGGAAGTAAGGGATTGTATTAAAGCAGCCCGAGCTGATCACCCGGATCAGGGCGGATTGTATGGAGTTGCAACTCGCAGAAACTCCTACATGGGCTACGGAGGGTCACCTGAATACGTAGAGGCCCTGGGTGATGTTGTTTTGGCATTCATGATTGAGAAAAAAGGGGCTGTTGATAACCTCGAAGAAATTCTATCCGAACCAGGCGTCGAGATGACGCAGTGGGGAGGTGCAGATTATTCAATGAACATTGGAAAACCAAGACAGATGAGTGATCCGGAGGTTGCAGCCGCAAAAAAGAAAACATTTGAGGTTTCTCTCAAAATGGGTGTCCCACCACGTGCAGAAATTCAGTCGGCCGATGAAATGAAAGAATATTTGGACATGGGAGTCAGGCATTTCTCTTTAGGCACAGACATCACTATTCTCTATTCCTACTGGAAGAACGAAGGCGAAAAAGTTCTCAGGGCTATGGAAGGTGAATAGAAAACCACAGGGGCACAAAAAGTATGGATCTTGATCTTTGCGGAAAACGCGCAGTTATTACTGGTGGAAGTAGAGGAATAGGCAAATCTATTGCAATCGTTCTGGCATCGGAAGGAGCGGAAGTCGTCATTTGCGGTCGCAACAAGGATTCATTGGAAAAAGCTGCGGCGGATATATTGAAAGAAACGGGTAAGTCCATACTTGCTGTCGTGGCGGACACGACAAAAACAGCATCAGTTGAATCTTTTATTGCAGCAGCAGCAGATCACCTTGGGGGAATAGACATATTGGTCAACAACGCAGCCGCCCCAGGTGGACTAGTGATGGGACCACTCAATACGGCAAACCCTGACGAATTACTTGCAGACATAGATACGAAAGTAGTTGGGTACATGAGAGTAGCCAAGGCAGCGGCCCCTCATTTAAAAAAGGGCGGCTGGGGCAGGATAATCAATATCGGTGGTCTTGCCGCGCGTAGCGCAGGTGCCATAAGTGGGATGAGAAACGTAGCACTAACTCACTTCACGAAAACATTGTCCAACGAGTTGGGGCCACAAGGAATCAATGTAAATATCATCCATCCAGGGGCTACTAGGACTGAAAGAACGGCCCCCATGAATCAAGCACAGGCCAAAGAAAGAAATGTCTCAGTCAAAGACGTGGAAGATGCTGCCAGCGCAGGAATAGACATAAGAAGGATAGTCGAATCAGAGGAGGTGGCTTTCCTTGCAGCTTTTCTTGCCTCACCAAAATCTTCAGCTATAACAGGAGAAGCAATCGCCGCAGGTGGTGGGGTTGGTTCGGCGGTTTTCCAATAGAAAAGTAAACACCGAAGAGGAGAATTAATATGTACACGACGGAACAGTATGAAGGAATGATCGCTGAGACGATAACACTAAAAGGACATAACGGAGACGAAATTCACACATATTTCGCAAGACCACAAGGACCAGGTCCGTTTCCTGCTGTAGTAGTTATACACCATCTACCGGGATGGGACGAAATCTACAGAGATTTTACCCGTAAGCTAGCACACCACGGCTACTTAGCTATTTCACCCGACCTCTACTGCAGAGACGCCCACGGAACCCCAGAAGATGTTGCATCAGCTATAAGGGCGGACGGAGGGGCACCCGATGACAGAGTATTGGGTGATGTTCAGGCAGCTGCTGACTACGTACTATCACTGCCGTCATCCAACGGTAAAGTAGGTGTTTGGGGAACATGCTCAGGAGGAAGACATGCGTTCCTAGCTGGCTGCAAACTGACTGTTTTTGATGCCGTGATTGAATGCTGGGGTGGAAACGTCATTATGTCTCAAGACCAGCTGACTGAAAAACAACCCGTATCACCGAATGAGTACACCAACGATCTCAATGCGCCAATATTAGGTCTATTTGGAGACCTAGATCAAAGCCCCACAAAGGAACAGGTTGACCAACACGAATCAGAGCTGAAAGCGGCTGGGAAAGACTATGAATTTCACAGATACCCTGAAGCAGGGCATGGGTTTTTCTACTATCACGCGCCAATTTATCATCAGGCATCCGCAGTGGACGGATGGGAAAAAATGTTTGATTTTCTCGCTAGAAAACTGAACTGATATTTAACAAACTTCCCGAACAGAAAAAATTTTTGGAGTACTAAACATGTGTACGATGATTTGTGAAAGAGCACCCATGGAAGGAAGTGCGAAGGGGAGAGATGGTTGGTTCCCTCTTAAGAACGCGAATGTATCTTATGACCATCCATTCAGCGCTCCGTGGGAATATGCTGTCAATATAGACTTTGTAAACGAAGATAGAGGAGTAGGTGCAAGAGTAGCTGTTGAACTCAGTCCCGAATCTGCGAAATCCCTCGCAGATTCCATAATAAAGGCCTTAGAACGCGGAGAAGCAGACCCTCAAATTCAGATATCCGTTCTCTAGTCCTCATAATCCACTGTAACGTTTTTGATTATGGTGATTTCCAGGCTCTCTTCGGATCTTTTAAGATCGCACAGTGGGCCTGGAAAGTATGTACCAAGTACCCACAATCGCTAGAACCACCACGATCCCCTTAAACATATAGAAAAGTGCGTCATATTCAGTAAAAAACACTGATATCCCACTAAAGATCCAAATACAGCTCACAGAAATCCACTTCGCTCTTTTTGGCATTCCACCAGTCTCTAAGAACCTCTTGACCGGTTTCCCAAACATTCGGTGCTCTGTAACCCATCGATACATTCTGTCGTTAGATCTTACAAAACATGCAGCCGAGAGAATCAGAAAAATCGTGCCCGGAAGGCCTGGTAAAACATACCCGGCTATTCCAACACCCAGAAAAATGAATCCAGCAGCATATAGTAAGTAAACCTTTATTCTATTAATCATCTGCTAATGTATATCTACTGAAAGTAATTTAATGTTTAAGTTACAAGTGCTAATCATACAACGTTCATTTTATAAGTGTCGCGTTCAGTGTTGAAGTCCATGAAGTTGTTTGAGAGATCGAAAACCATCCATTTAACCAAAAGCAGGATCGATAATGTCAACATTAAGATTGGAAGGAAAGGTAGCGATTATTACAGGTGGTACATCTGGAATGGGGCGAGCTGCCGCAGAATTATTTTCCAAAGAAGGTGCAAAAGTCGCCATAGCTGGAAGACGAATAGAAAAGGGAGAAATGGTGGCGGATGGGATCCGTAAAAAGGGAGGATCTGCAATATTTGTCCAGACCGATGTTTCAAATACTGAAGACGTAAAAAAATTAATAGAAAAAACCATATCTGAGTACGGGGCTATTGATGTGTTGTTCAATAATGCAGGAATAAATAATTCAGGTGAAGGCGATCCGCACAACGAAGATGAGCTACTGTACGATGAGATCATGGGAATCAATTTAAAGGGAGCATTCCTTTGCACTAAATATGTTGTGCCTCACATGATTAAGGGAGGGGGGGGATCGATAATAAATAACTCGTCTGTTCTTGACTCTAGAGCAAATTCCTCTTCATCAACGTCATACCATGTGTCAAAAGGTGGATTAGCAATGTTGACAAAAAAATCTGCCGTTTCCTATGCCAAATACAACATAAGAATCAACAGCGTCCAACCTGGCGCAATCGCGACTGAAATGGCAGGAATAGACTGGGATCAATTGCGGGACGAGTCATTAATAAATTCCAGAGAAAAATTACAACCAATCCAACGAATGGGTCATCCCATAGATGTCGCCTACGCGGCGCTTTATTTTGCATCAGATGAGTCTAATTTTGTTACCGGTGCTAGCCTACTAGTAGATGGGGGAACAAGTGCAGTGTATGGCAATACCTAACATATCGGGGCAATACCAGTGAACACGGGGCAATAATTTTGAGTCCTAATCGCCTGTAAATTATTGATTAATATCTCTATAATCAAGCGGTTGTGTTTACGAATAACTCTACATTGGGATCGAGATACCAATAGTGAATTTGAGAAAAGATTCAGATGAAGAATCAGATAATAAGACTGAAGATGGTACACATTCTAACGTAAAGCTTAGACCATGGTCCGCGTTCGAATTCTCGGGATTTCGCATGATGTGGCTCTCTGGAGTTTCGTCATCAGTTACTATGCAAATGCGAAATATCGGGTTTGGTGTATGGCTATATGAGGAAACGGGCTCGGGCGTAATGCTCGGCCTCCTCGGTATCGTCCAACTGGTAGCACAAATGCCAGCAACTCTTTTTGGTGGGGCTTTCGCAGACTCGATGGACCGAAGGAAGCTAATCACTTTTACCCAAAGCTTTAGTTTTATATTAATTGCTCTAGCGACAGTATTGCTTTTATCCGATCAATTGAGACCATGGCACATCTATACCATCGTCCTAATACTTGGATTGACTAGTACTCTTGGGGGACCGGCACGATCTGCCATAACGGCCAATATAGTCCCCACATCACATTTAATGCACGCGGTCACCTCAAATACGGCCACCTATCAAATTAGTTCCATATTAAGTCCGTTAATGTTCACAGCGGCATACGAATTCATCGGCATTTCTGCCGTGTTCATATTGGGTGTCATTACTTCCGTACCTGCCACTGTAATGCCATTATTTGTAAAACTGCGCTACAGCCTAATGGAAAAAGATGAAAAATCTAATGAAGCACCCATGATTCAAAGGTTATGGGAAGGGTTTACCTTCGTTAGAAACCACCCCATATTGCCAGGTTTATACATTATGGACATAGGCGTAACGGTAGTTAGCTACTACAGAGAAATTATGCCCCTGATAGTGGACAAACTTTTCAGACAAGGAGCCTGGGCTATAGGACCTTTGACAGCAGCAAACTCACTTGGCGGCGTAGCGGGAAGTTTTCTCGTATTGTTTATGGCCAACTTCAGAGCCAAAGGAATGTTGGTTCTATATGCCACAAGCACTTACGCCATCTTACTGTTTGCGTTTGGATCACTACAATTTTTACCAGGTAATCCTATTATTGTCTTGGTGATAGGTGGTGCAGTAATATCCGGATTGGGCATGACTGACGCCATTGGAATGACAACTCGGCAAACCACGGTCCAATTAACAACCCCGGATAATATGCGGGGAAGAGCTGTTAGTTTCCATTCATTCTGCGCAATGTCAGCCAACAATATTGGCACATTTGAAGTGGGATACATGTCTTCAAGGATTGGTGCAGGTAACACTATGCTGCTTGGTGGTGTGGTTGCAGTACTGGTAGTGATCGCCGTTTGGAGACTTATTTCAGGTCTCAGAAATTACAGGTACCCATAGTTGTTTCAATTTATAGAATCGCAAGAGCCGGGTGTGGACGAGGAGGATTCTGTCCGTCTACTATCTCATCCTGTCGGTTCTCAGATAGAGTCTCAAATCTTTCTGCTGCATCTAAAACCATCGGCAATAGAGTAGCTTCGCCACAACTGGGAGCAGTATGTATTGGCTGTGAAAGTTGCCACCAAAGAGCTTGTTCTATCTCTGGCTGTTCACGATGCGCATCGTACCAGGTCCCAATGTCGGGAATTATTCCTTCCCATCCTCCACGGGCAAGCATTTTAATAGCCTGAACTCCAACATCCTTCCTATTACAAATTGCTATTAATTCTTCTGCATCAGACCTGTACTTGGAATTCTTATACATTGCGGCATTGACCGGAAACATAACAGTATCAAAATCATATCTGTCTAATGCCTCCATATGAGTTCGAGGTACCGTGGGGCCATGACCAGTTATACCAATCCATTTAGTTAGTCCCTGATCCTTCATCTCTATAAGAGTTTGAAGCGCCCCCCCGTCGGAAGTCACTACATCCAAAGTATCTTTGTCTATCACGGAATGAAGTTGAAAAAGATCAAAGGAATCTACATTCATTCTGTCCATTATATTTTCGACATTCCTCCAAGCGTCATCCCTCGTTCTCATAGGGGTTTTCGCACCAAGAAACATTTTGGAGCGAAGGTCAGGCATCCATGGAGCTACTCTTTCCATAGCATTCGCATAGCCGGGAGCTATATCTATGTGGTTAACACCATGATCAAGAGAAAGTTGAATAACACGATCGGCAGCGTCCTGATCGAGTTTACCTATTGAATAGGAGCCAAACGTTACAACACTGCTTAAATGCTCAGTTCTTCCAAGTCTACGTTTTTCCATTTTCATGAGCTCCATCTGGATATAAAAAGTCGGATTTAAACTAGTACTATGCTAGTATAAACCTCACTTCTGAACCCAATCCTAATTTCCTCGAAATTATGCTTGCTCTCCCGGTATCCCATCAGCAATGGAGCATTATTATTTGTCTGTTTCAATATCTGCAACTGAACTTGCGAGTTATGCGCCTCGGTACCCCTGTCTCAGATGCGCCTGGATAAAGATGCACGTAAAAGATCTTCCTTACCAATCATTTCCTACAATATTCAGCTCCATCGATTCTTTTACCAAAAAAGCCATCTCGGCATATTTTGACACCTATAAAACACTCCCTGACTGGCTCTCAGATCTTGGGGAAGTACATTCTTCGATAAAACCACCAGGCTGGAGGAAATTTTACAGAGTTGATGAAGAGACTGGTATCAGCGTAAGAGGAGAGGCCGACGCAATCTTTAAACTGAATGATGGGGCATACCTCATAGCAGATTATAAAACCTCCAAATATAATCCAGAACGGACTTATGCCTTGGAGGCATACGAAGTCCAACTTAACGCATACGCCTGGATAGCGGAGTCTTCCGACTTATCTCCCGTAAACAAACTTGTTCTCATATTCATGGAACCCAACAGTAGTAGCGAATATGCAGAATGCTCAGATTCCCTCTCATCTCAGGGTTTAGATCTGGGCTTTACTGCAAAAATAGTTTCTGTGCAGAGGCGTCCAGAGAAGCTAATACCACCATTGCTGGAAAAAGTCCGCCTCGTTTCTGAAATGAAGATGCCGCCCTCACCTAGAGGTCGATGCAGGGAGTGCCGGAATCTAGATAACTTAATAGTGAAAATCGCAACAGGAATCGAATAATGACCACAACTAATCACAATAACAAACCCTTTACTTGGCTGGGAGTGTTTGGACATCCCGATGATGAAACTTCGGCTAGCGCTGGGACCATGGTGAAATGGATCGAAGCAGGAAACGAAGTCTACATAGTAACTGCCACAGGGGGGGAAGAAGGAACATTGGGTACTGGTGGACAGGTTATCGAACGAGAGAACCTTGGTTCTGTCCGAGAAGCTGAACTAAGAGAAAACTTAAGTATGTATGGGGCCAACCCCCCTTTTTTACTCAGGTATAGAGACCAAGATCTGGACAAAGAAGATCCACATATATTGTCCCTGAAGGTATTGGATATAATCCACCTGGTAGAGCCTGACATCATAGTTACATTTGGACCAAGTGGCATATCCAATCATCCAGATCATATCGCCATACATAAAGCCACCATTCTAGCTTTT
>ENA-UPTF01000061-UPTF01000061.1-marine-metagenome-genome-assembly--contig:-NODE-61-length-68899-cov-7.229926_pt1 | contig 68899 bp, 72 predicted proteins | sample MGYA00238166_ERZ767019 | MGnify/ENA primary metagenome ERZ767019 (study PRJEB28930, sample SAMN06266391) | marine metagenome | isolation source: Sea water from 250 m depth | place: Atlantic Ocean | study... | reverse complement strand
GGAGAGGTGGCAGAGCGGTCGAATGCGGCGGTCTTGAAAACCGTTGATGGTTAATAGCTATCCGGGGGTTCGAATCCCTCCCTCTCCGCCAGACATTAATTTATTGGGTGCTAATTTATGAATAGGTTTGTTTATTTAGTTTTCTTGTTTCCACTTGTAATGGGATGTTCTAATAATGGTCAGGAACAGCCAACAGCTGAGCAAGCTAAAGAATTTCTAGAAGAATATGAAACAACAGCAACGACAGAAGGCCCTGTTATTTCTTCAGCATATTGGATTGCTTCGAACTTTATTACTCATGATTCACAAGTAGTCGCGGCTGATTATGGTAAACGTTACACCTTAAAAGGTCTTGAAGAGGCTAGAAAGGCAGCTAGTTTTGATGATATTGCTGTTGATCCACTCGATCGTAGAGCACTGAACCTAATAAAGAATGGTTTCACCATGCCACCACCACTTGATGATGAATTAGCCGGTGAATTATCACAGATAATGACTGAGCTCGAAGCAATGTACGGCACCGGAAAACACTGTTTTACTGAAGATGATTGTTACGACCTGGAAGGGTTTGAAAGCATTATTGACAACTCCAGAGATCCTGACGAGCTTTTAAAAGCGTGGTCAGGTTGGCGAGAGATAGGTAAACCTATGAAATCTAAATATCTTCGAATGGTTGATATTGGAAATCAGGGCTCTAAAGATCTCGGTTTTAGTGGTTTATCGGAATTATGGTTTAGTAAATACGACATGCCTACCGAAGAGTTTGCAATTATGGTTGACGAGGTTTATGAAGACATAAAACCATTATACGAGGCTCTTCAGTGTCATGTGAGAGCAGAGCTTAATGATATTTATGGCGATGAAATTGTGGCTTTGGATGAACCTATTCCTGCTCATCTTCTCGGTAATATGTGGGCACAATCATGGTCTAATATTTACGATCTTGTCTATCAAGAGGAACAACAAAGTAATTCAATTGATCTAACAAAGATTATTTCTGATAAGAATCTGTCAGAAATTGAAATGGTAGAAATCGCAGAAGATTTTTTTCTATCTCTTGGTTTTAAGCCATTACCGGATAGTTTTTGGCAAAGATCACTGTTTGTAAAACCACAAGATAGAAATGTTGTTTGTCATGCAAGTGCTTGGGACATTGATAGCCAAAACAAAGACTTGAGAATTAAAATGTGCATTCAAAAAAATGAAGAAGATTTTATTGTCATTCATCATGAACTGGGTCATATCTTCTACTATCAAGCTTATGCAGATTTACCTGAAGTCTTTCAAAGCGGTGCAAATGACGGTTTTCATGAGGCTGTCGGAGACCTTTTATCCTTATCTATTACACCGAACTATCTCGAGCAGATTAATTTTATAACTCCTGAAGAATCCAATGAAGCAAAGTCAAATGCTATAGCCTTATTGATGAAGCAAGCACTTGATGGAGTTGTTGCAGCGCCTTGGACGTTAATGTTAGATAAATGGAGAATGGCGGTTTTTGATGGCGATTTAACCGATGATGAACTTAATGATTACTGGTGGGAATTGAGAGAAAAATATCAAGGCATAGGATCACCAATGGACAGACCTTCTGATGCTTTTGATCCTGGGGCAAAGTACCATATTCCTGGTAATACACCATACACAAGATACTATCTCGCCAGGATATTACAGTATCAGTTCCATGAGTCACTTTGTGAGTCGATAGGTTTTGAAGGAGAACTTCATGAATGCACTATATATAATAATGAATTGGCAGGAGAGAAACTTAGATCGATGTTGAGCCTTGGTCAAAGCCAACCTTGGCAAGATGCTTTAGAGGCAATTATCGGTGAAAGGGAATTGAGCGGTAGATCGATGTTGAATTACTATTCGCCATTGAAGGATTGGCTGGACGTTCAAAATGAAGGAAGGGTTTGCGGCTGGTAAAAAACTTTAAAAGTCAACTCTGATAAAATAAATCAATGCGAATTTTACTTATAACTGTACTTTTCTTATTCAACAGTTTTGATGCTGTTTCAAAGGTCATTATTGTACCCCCGAGTAAAAATGCTCAAGAGCAACTTCAAGAAGCAATGATTCTTGCAGAATCAGGAGATGAAATACAGCTTACAACTGGCGTTTATCAAATCGAGGACGGACTTTCTCTAGATATTGATAATGTCACAATTACTGGTAGCGGGCATCAAAACACTGTGCTGGATTTCTCTAACCAGATGACCGGGGCTCAGGGCTTAATGATAACTTCTGATGGAATCACTCTAAAGGATTTTGCCATCATAAATACCAAGGGAGATGCAATTAAAGCTAAGGGCTCTGATGACATTTCTTTTTTGAACATAAGAACTGAATGGACAAACGGTCCAAACGCAAGCAATGGAGCTTATGGACTGTATCCAGTGGAATCCAAAAATGTTCTTATCGATGGATGTATTGCTATAGGCGCTTCAGATGCTGGGATTTATGTAGGACAATCAGAGAATATTATCGTCAAGAACAGTGTGGCGGAGTATAACGTTGCAGGTATTGAAATTGAGAATTCTTATTTTGCCGATGTTAAGAATAATATTGCTCGATACAATACAGGCGGCATATTGGTCTTTGATCTTCCTGATCTTCCTCAACAAGGCGGACATCATGTTAGGGTGTTTGATAACCTAATCATAGATAACAATACTGATAATTTTGCACCTGAGGGCAATATCGTTGGCGAAGTGCCTAGAGGTACGGGAATTATTATTATGGCTAATTCTGATGTGGAGGTTTTTAATAATGATATTTCAGACAATGGAACATTGAATATAGCTATTGTCAGCTACAGTGACCCTAATCAAGAGAGCGATGAAAATTATTACCCCTATCCTAAGTCCATCCAAATTCATGGCAACCGTTTTGGAGCAAGTGGTTTTAATCCAGATACAGATAAAGAATTAGCTGGAATTCTCTATGAGTTATCAGAAGGTGACATGCCAGATATTTTTTGGGATGGCGTTTTACCAATCTCACAGATGATTTTGGGTCAACCTGAGGACGAAAAGATCAGATTAAATAATAATGGTGAAGCGTCTTTCTTAGCCATAAGACCTCTGCGTTATTTGCTCTCATTTCCCAATCCCATTGACAGAGATCAGAGTCAATACAGTCGTAAGATAGAGTCTCTTCAGCCTGTGCTTATAAATAATTCAGAATAATTATGAAAAGATTTTTACTTAGATTGATATTAATTATCATTCTTATGCCTTCCAATCTTTACTCTCAAGTTAATGACTCTGCGATATTGGCTGATCCACCCCCTAAATTATTATCCGAGTATGGGTTTTTTGTGAACACTAAAGATCAAATAACGGTGCCCGGAGTTCTTCCCTATGAGTTAATAACGTCTTTATTCTCTGACTACGCTGATAAACATCGATTTGTATATGTGCCCAAGGGCAAGATTGCCGCTTATCAAAAGAATTCTGTTTTCAGCTTTCCTGTGGGGTCCGTATTAATTAAAACCTTCTCTTATGAGCCCATTAATAATCAAACATCTGGAAGACATTTAATAGAAACGAGACTCTTGATTAGAAAGGATTCAGGATGGGATGCACTAACCTATGTTTGGGATGAGGAAGGCCAAGAAGCATCACTCGCCTTGGCTGGAAAAACTGTAAAAGCTAACTATATTTCAAATGATGGGAGGGAATTAGATATTAGATACCGTGTTCCAAATAAAAACCAGTGCAAGGAGTGTCACTTGGAAAATGAGAGCATTGTCCCTATTGGACCCAAGCCAAGGAATCTAAATCGTGATTACAACTATCTTGAAGGAACCACAAATCAATTAGAGAAATGGATGAGTGTTAAATTTATAGACTCATACCCCGAGAAAATAAACTCAGTGGTGGATTTTATGGACTCCTCTAAGCCAATAAATGATAGAGCTAGAGCTTATCTGGATATCAACTGTGGTCATTGTCATGCACCTGAGGGTTCTGCTAGCAACTCGGGTCTTTATCTACATTTGTTAGAAACTAGAGAAAAGCAATTGGGCGTTTATAAGGGACCCGTGGCCACAGGTCGAGGAAGTGGTGGACTCGATTATTCAATTGTGCCAGGACATCCAGATGAGTCTATATTACTTTATAGAATGATCTCTGACGCTCCTGATATTATGATGCCTGAGTCTGGAAGATCTGTGATGCATAAAGAGGCAGTGGATATAATCTATCAATGGATAGAGGAGATGGAATGAATAATAAAGATAAGAAAACCAAGGCCAGAAAGAAGATACCCACATATGCAACCACAAAAAAACATAAGAGCAAAAAACATTACAAAAGAAAAGACTCGAAAAAACAGATTGACGAATTAATCAGAGACGATTCATGAAGTTATCCGTCCATTTTTTGTTATCAGTATTCATTCTTATAAGTCCATCAGTTCTTTACCCAGCTGATCACAATAAGACTCAGTTGATCTTATTGGGAACGGGCACACCTAATGCTGATCCAAGTCGATCTGGGCCCGCGTTAGCTATCTCAGTAGCTGGTCGATCCTATATTGTTGATTTTGGTCCTGGAATAGTCAGACAGGCAGCAGCACTTTCCTCTAATCGTGGTGGTCCATTTGAATCCTTAAACCCCAAGAATCTCAAGGTGGCATTTCTTACCCACTTACATTCAGATCACACAACAGGTTACCCAGATCTTATATTAACCCCATGGGTACTTGAACGATCAGACCCTTTGAAAGTGTTTGGACCAAAAGGTATTAAAAATATGACCACAAAGATTCTAGAAGCATATAAGACCGATATTGATTATCGAATTGATGGGCTAGAGCCAGCCAATGAAAGTGGATGGAAGGTGGAAGCAGTTGAAGTCAACGAAGGCGCTATTTATAAAGATGAACTTATAGAAGTGATTGCTTTTAAAGTTAACCATGGGACCTGGGAAAATGCTTATGGCTATAAATTTATCACTGAGGATAAAACCATAGTTGTTTCGGGAGACACAGCCCCAAGTGAAAAACTTATCGAGATCAGCAGTGGGGCAGATATTCTTGTGCATGAAGTTTATTCTCAGTCAGGTTTTAATAGGCGCAATGAGGTGTGGCAGAGATACCATGCTTCTCATCACACTTCAACAATAGAGCTGGCTGAAATTGCCAATAAAGCAAAACCTAAACTACTAGTTCTTACACATATTCTTTTCTGGGGATCAACAGAGGAAGAGATTTTAAAAGAAATACAATCTGTTTACCCAGGTGAAGTATCAATAGGAGAGGATTTATCCGTTTACTAAAAGATGCTTAAATGAAAATTGTGATAGTCTATTAGATAGGTATTAAGGATGTCAGACAACGCCAGAAAAACTCTACTATGAATTTAAGACTATTTATCATCATCATTCTATTGTTATATGTTCAGCCCATAGCGGCACAACTAGATGCTCCACTCGGTGAACCAAGCGACTCCGCATCACCACCTTCTCCAATCCAATCAGAGAGCTTTCCTTTGCTAGATCCCCGAAATTATAAAGACGACACGTTGGGCGATGAAAGAATTACTGATGATAATAAACCTCTAGTTTTTATTATTTCTGGAAAGGCAAAAGTAGTTGATGGAGACACAATCACTATCAATAGAACTAAAATTCGTTTTAGTGGTATAGATGCACCTGAGAGCTATTATTATGGGCAAACTCAATATTGCCAAAGACCGAATGGAAAAATATGGGCCTGTGGCAAGAAAGCCACTTCAAAACTTAAAGAGCTGATCAATGGGCAGACTGTTCAATGCACCGATGAAGGAGAGGATAAGTATGGTCGAACCTTGAGCATTTGTTTTGCCAATGGTGTTGATCTTCAATCTGAGATGGTTCGTTCAGGAATGGCAGTTGCTTATCTGAGATATTCTCGACGATATGAGAATGAAATGGTCGAGGCTATGACCCAAAGAGTAGGGATGTGGAGCGGCAATTTTCTTGATCCCGAGGATTGGAGACGAGAAAATAGCGTAAGAGACTAGCCACTCATTACTCTTGGCCAACGATCATGGATACTGTGTTCCAGTTCAGGCTCGATTGTAACCACATAAATTCTTTTCTCTTGTTTTTCAACTGCAATTAACCCTTGTATCCATTGACCTTTTACTAAATCAAACCAATGGCTTTTCCCTTCATGATCCTTTTCCATGAAACTTAATACAGGTATTTTTACTGGCTTAGGAAACCATCTATCCCACACACCCGCATGAATCGAATCAAGCCTTGCCCACCCACCTAATGGCAACCGCCCCGATTGATCTTTTCTTCTGCCCCAAAGGATCAGTTGGGTCTCATTACTTTTACTAAGAACAGGTAGTTTTGCCTTGGGGTTTGGGAAATACATTCTCATGTGTTCTCCGTTATGATTAAAAGATGCTCCTCCACACATTTCTACACTGTCCTTCTATGGCCTGTTGGCTTCCAAGCAGGAGCAATTACATCGGGCATACTTGAACGTTTGATTAAATTACTTGGCGCTATAGTTAGATCACCATATCGATTATTGATTAAATCCATAACTCTGTTTTTTTCTCTTGCATGGGTATTTTGGTTTGTATCTTCTAAAAAATCGATTTGCTGTCCTAAGGCCTTGGGTCTAACAGCTGTTACTTGTATTTGATTAATACCTTCTCCTGTCCATCTTTCAAGTATCATCTGCCTTCCTAGTTTCATGATGCTTTTTCCATCATCAGTGGGGTAAGGGCATTTCATTCTATCTCCTATCCATCCTTTTTTGCATTTAATACCAATGTAGAAACAATCAGATTGTAAGTGATGTTTTCTAAGGCGTGAACCAACCTTTTCACTCATGTGTTGAAGGTACATCAAGATGATTTTTATACTTTTTGTATTAGGAGGCATAACTTTTCCATGACCAATTGATTTTGGTTCAGCAATATCTGTTTTGATTCTCTCAGGGTCTTTGCCTTGAGCCATCAACCATATACGACGTCCAGGATGGCCGAAATGTTTACCAAGGACACTGATCGGTATATTTTTCATGTCACCGCATTTGTAAACACCGTGAGCGTTTAAAAATCGTTCTATACCTTTGGCAATACCGCATAGATCTGTGACCGGTGCATCACTTAAAGTCTCTGCTGACTTTTCAGGATGAATAATAGTAATACCGTGCGGTTTATTTTGTTTTGCAGCATACTTAGCGGTTGTTTTGTCGCCGCTGATGCCAATCGAACAAGACAATCCTGAAATTTCACTGACTAAGTTTTGAATTTTGTTAGCTATAACCTCAGGGGACTTAATAATTTTTTGGCAGTGCGTTAGTTCTAGGAAAGCTTCGTCCACTGAATACACCTCAATGTCAGGCGTAATAGCTGTTAAAGCATGCATAATATTTGTTGATATTTCAGCGTATCGTTTAGGTCTTGAAGGTCTTTGGATAATGCCTGGGCATAATTTTTTAGCTTCCTTTAATCGCATTCCTGTTTTAATACCCCAATATCTCGCTTCATATGAACGGGTAATAATACAGGTGCCCTGAAGTCCATTTGTTACAGCAACAGGGTGTCCAAATAATTCAGGCTGATCAAACTGCTCAATGGATGCAAAAAACGAGTCCATATCAACCAACGCAATCATTTGTTGCCAGGGTTGATTATTGATAACTTCTGAGTTGACCAACAACTACTCCTTGTATCTGTATACGTTTTGCTTCGTATATAAGTCCTTCCATTAATTTGTTTTCTGGAATCAATAAAATCATTCCATCAGGAAGTTTTTTTAGTCTCTTTAAGGTCGCTTCAAGGCCGTCAATTAGGGCAACAATGATATCTCCATTTTCAGCGGTATTTTGATGTTTGATAATAACGGTATCACCGTCCAGAATTCCCGCCTCAATCATCGAGTCGCCACTTACTTGAAGGGCAAATCGATCAGGATTCATAATAAAATCAGCCAAGTTTATTTCTTCTCTGCCTTCAATTGCCTCGATGGGTTGTCCTGCTGCAATACGTCCTAATAAAGGGATGATTGGAGCCACCGATTGGTTTTCATAAGCTTCAAGATTTAGGACAATACCGCGTTTACGATGTGATGAGATACTGATCAGATTTAAAGATTCAAGGGTTTTTATATATCGATGAACCACTCCCTTTGATTTAATACCAATGCCTTTAGCGATCTCAGTTAGAGTGGGGGAGTAACCTTTTTCAATGCAGTATTTTTGAATAAACTTTAGTGTTTTCTTCTCGCTTGATGTCAACATATTTTCTTTCTCTTTAATAATTATTTAAACAAGTTAGATAATAGAGAACAAAAAGAGAACATTCAATAAAATATTTTGAATTTTTATTAAATACTTCCCCGCAGGATCGATCGATAGTTGCCTACCTAAATAATATAGAGTTTAATAAGCTTTTAACTAATTGATGTGGCTTTAGCTTACTGGAATGTTACCGTTAGAATTGATAATTAGAGCATTAGGCATTGTTTTTAGCTTGGGTATTCTTGCCTTTGCGATTGTGCTCGGGGGAGTAATTTTTATTTCTCTTGCTGGTGTAATTGTTTTAATTATGATTGGTTTGTATATACGAAGCTTTTTTTATCGCAGAAAACAACATTCAGATAAAAGCTCTGATGAGACGGTGATTGATGCGGAGTATACTATTTTAGACAACAAGGATTTAGATGATTGACCGTATAGATGAGTATAAAAATAAAAGAAAGAAGCGACAGTTAAGAAAAGTTGCGTTTGGAATTCTTTTTATTGGTTTTTCTGTATTGCTCGCATGGTTCTTCGAGTCACAAGCAACCACAACTGTATTATTGACAACCCATACAGAGATTAGATCTGATCTGCAAACAAATCCCGGTCTAACAGATGAGGGTACCAAACGTGCGAAAGCGCTTCAGAGAATGCTCTCCTCTGTGGATGTGGTTTCTGGGATTGACGTGATTTTTGCAACACAACATAGAGCCACACAGGAAACGGCAGAACCCATATCAAGAAATCTTGATATTCCAATTACTATTGTTGATACCGGAGATGCCCAACAATTTATCTCCAACATTATAAGTAATCACAAAGGCGAGATTATACTTGTGATTACTCGTCCAGAGGCTTTACCTGAATTAGTTGTTGAGCTTCAAGGAAGTAAAAACATAGATCCCTCATCACTTCAAGGCCTAGACCAGCTATTTGTTGTTACCGTTCCATGGTTTGGTAAAGTTAAAACCCTTCAGTTGCAATACGGCATCTAGAAATAATTATCCAAGGGACAGGCTTTCTATTAAAATTAAAAACATGAACAGAAAAAATAGCTACAACCTCCAAGACTTAATGGATTGCGCCAAAGAATTACTCTTTGGACCAGGCAATGCGAGACTCCCTTTGCCGCCAATGTTGATGATTGACCGTATCACCCACATAAGTGATGAAGGTGGAGATTATGGTAAAGGCGAGATTATTGCAGAGCTAGATATCAAAAAAGACGCTTGGTTTTTTGATTGCCATTTTTACGCTGACCCAGTTATGCCAGGCTCCTTGGGTGTTGATGCTATGTGGCAACTTATTGGCTTCTTTCTTGGATGGACTGGCGGCCAAGGTCGAGGCAGAGCCTTAGGTGGGGGTAAAATAAAATTTACGGGTCAAGTTACCCCATCAACAAAATTGATTACTTATCATCTTCATATCAAACGAGTTATTAAATCCAAGTTAACCATGGGCATCGCTGACGCTACTCTGAAAGCTGACGACAAAATAATTTATACAGGGCAAGATCTAAGAGTAGGTCTTTTCACCGATTTAGCAGAGGTTGACGGATGAGAAGAGTTGTAGTCACAGGGATTGGAATCCTGAGCTCCATTGGTGTTAATAAAAACGAAGTTTTAGATTCACTAAAGCAGGGTAAGTCAGGGATAGAGTATCGTGAAGATTTTGCAGAAATGGGACTTAAGAGCCAAATTGCTGGATCAATTAATATTAATCTAAATGAGCATATTGATCGGAAACTAAAACGATTTATGAGTGATGGTATAGCCTTTAACTATCTGGCCATGAAAGAGGCTATAGAAGATTCAGGATTATCTGAGGAAGATCTAAGCAGTGATAGAGTTGGTCTCATTATGGGTAATGGTGGAGGTTCTCCAGAGACGGTTGTTTATGGCGCTGATTCACTTAGAGAAAAGGGCAAGGTCAGTCCTTTCTTAGTGACTCGATCTATGGCCAGCGGTAACTCGGGAGTATTAGGTACAGCGTTTAAAATTAAAGGTATTAATTATTCAATTAGTTCTGCTTGTGCAACCAGTGCGCATTGTATAGGTAATGCAGCTGAACTAATTCAATTCGATAAACAAGACATGGTGTTTGCTGGAGCAGGAGATGAGGTTCATTGGGTTTTAGCTTCATTTTTTGACGGAATGAAAGCCTTGTCAGCAGGGTACAATGAAACTCCAGAAATTGCTTCAAGACCTTTTGATTCAAATAGGGATGGTTTTGTCATATCAGGCGGAGGAGGGGTCGTGCTTATGGAAGAATATGAACATGCTGTTTCTAGAGGAGCAAGAATTTATGGGGAATTGGTTGGTTATGGCGCAACTTCAGACGGCTTTGATATGGTTCAACCTTCTGGTGAAGGAGCAATAAGATGTATGAAACAGGCAATGAAAGATACAGATTCAATTGATTATTTAAATGCACATGGAACCAGTACCCCAGTAGGAGATATGAAGGAGATTGAAGCTGTTCGAGGAGTCTTTGGTAATAACGTTCCTAAAATAACTTCAACAAAGTCATTGACTGGCCACTCACTAGGTGTAGCAGGAGTTCATGAAGCAATTTATACACTTCTTATGCTTGATTCAGATTTCATTTCAGCCTCTGCTAACATTGATAGTCTTGACCAAGAGGCTGCTGGAATTCCTATAGTTCAAGAATTGGAAGAGGGAGCTGGTCTTAATACTGTGATGTCTAATAGTTTCGGTTTTGGCGGGACAAATTCTTCACTTGTTTTCACCAAGTCTCGATAATATTTCTCAGTCCTTATTTCTCCAAATATGAAGAGCAAGGTAGGATTGATAGGGGTCTATAAGCTTTAGTAGTTGATCAGGAGTTATATTAGATTCACTACAAATCTCGTTAATCCCTTTGTTTAGGATTAAATCTTTTTCTGACCAGACATTAGTTCTACCTAAATAAAAAATAGCAATCATTTCAGCAGACCAATCTCCAAATCCCCATAGGCTTGTTATACATTGTCGGTATTCTTGTTCATCCATAGCGGATAATTTTTCTAGAGTAATTTTTTGCTCTAAGACCGCTTTCTTTGCCCCAATAATTGCTTTGATTTTATTTTTAGATAAACCGTCTTTTCTAATAGAGTTGATGTACTTTGAATCAAAGTAATCAATTAGGTTGAGTTTTCGTTTTTGTGAGCTTGAGTTAACTTTAGACCAGATGTTCTTAGCAGCTTTGTAGGATAATTGTTGTTCAGAGACAGTCTGAGCAAGACAATCAAATAGCTCTAAATCTTTAGGGACATCAATGCTAATTACACCGTTAGATTTAATAATTACTTCTAAGGGTTTGCAATGCTCACTACTTAACTTAAGGAGATGCTTGTGAATTAGTTTGCTCATAGTCTTCTATGATTTAAGTCTATTGTTAATGATTTAAATCTCAAGTTTTATGGTCACTAAAGCTGAGGTAAACTTGTTTAAAGATTTTAAAAATTATGCCCCGGTAGCTCAGCAGGATAGAGCATCGGATTCCTAATCCGGGGGTCAGAGGTTCGAATCCTCTTCGGGGCACCAATTAGAAGGATTAGTTTGTTTGAACTTTTAAACATTAGAGATTTAAAGACACTAGCAGAGGTCGTTGAAGGCGAGCTTAAGGGCGAAAATACCCAGTTTGAGAATCTAGTAATAGACTCAAGAATCTCTGGTAAGACATCGGTTTTCATTGCTTTGCACGGTGAGATATTTGATGGAAATATCTATTGTTCAGAGGCATTGAGTAACGGCTGTTGTGCGGTTATCACTAATGATCCAAACATTATTGGAAGATCTATTTTGGTTAAAGATACTTATATGGCCCTGCTGAAATTAGCAAAAAATCAGTTGAATCATGTAAACCCAAAAACCCTAGCAATTACAGGCAGTAACGGCAAAACAACGGTTAAAGAAATGATCGGTTGCATATTACCAAGTGAGACCACTGTAATTACTAAAGACAATGAAAATAATGAGTTTGGAATTCTTTATACAGTACTAAAGATAAAGGAGAGTACATCACATTTGATACTTGAGTGTGGAGCAAGAAAGAATGGTGATTTTGATCTTATTGCAAAATACTTGGATTTTGATGCACTGGTTTTAACCAATCTTAATAATAGTCATATCGGCATTTTTGGAAGTGAGGAAAATATTCAGAAAACTAAACTCAAGCTAATTGATGGCCTGAAGCCTGGAGGTGTCTTAGTGGAAGCAGCTTTCAAGGATTTATCCAAATCGAGTGATAAACAAGAAATTGAAGAGCAAAGAATAAATACTTATTTAATTTCAGAGAATAGTAAAGTTATCTTAAAAGATTCATGGTTGTATAATTGTAGTTCCAATGATTCTGAGTTGGGTGTTTACATCATAGAATCAAAATCAGATAAGCAGATAGAACAGAAGACAGACTTTAAATTTAGTCTTAATTTAGGGATAAAGCATAATTCCCAAAATGCTTTATTGGGATTAGCAGTTTCCAGAGAGTGGGGGATTTCAAAACGATCTGTTGTAAATGCACTAGATAATTTTTCATCACCACAAAAGAACCGTTTTTATCAAATGAAGGTAGGAAGACATATAGTAATAGATGATTCTTATAACGCTAACCCAACCTCAGTCAGATCAGCTCTATCTGAATTATTTGGGAACCCAAATTATCCAGAAAATAAGGTAGTTATATTAGGCGATATGTATGAATTAGGTGACGCATCTGATGAGGAGCACGATAAGGTGTTGGATGAATTAATAAAACTTGACCAATTAAAACTTACCATTTTAGTCGGTGAAAGATTAAAAAAGGCTTATATGAGGCTTAAAGACCCACATCAAGCTAATCATATTGTCCATATTGAAAGAAAATCTGAATTTCCACATGAACAGTTTAAGGGGTCTCTTAAAGACGACTCAGTTATTCTGATTAAAGGCTCTAGAGGTATGAAGATGGAGAGGTTTTTGGAGATAATAATAGGAAATATTCAATAAATCCTATTAATATCAATAGTTTATATATATTTTAGATAGAATTCACCTAAATCTTCAGCTAATTTTGTACTTTTGACCTAAAATTCTTATAAATCCCATTGTACAAAGGTCTCTCAAGTGGAAGGAGGGCAGTTTTTTTAAGCAGAAATAAGCATTTTTTCTAAGATCGCTGTATAAAGCACTATAGATTTTCATAATTTTTTAAACTATTTTTAATAAAAAATTTATTTTTACCAAAAATACCCTACTATCCACCTAAAAATAAGAGTAGCAGAGGATATATTCTAGTTCTCATAAAAAAACGCTGAATGAAAATGTATTTGTGAAAAAATCGTAATAAAATACTAAAATAATAGCTCTAATATAACTAAAAGTTATATTATATAATAATATATAAAACATATACTTATAGATTATAATAAATGTATATAATTAACTAATGTCTTTTTTTCTACACCTTCTATTGACACTAATTGTTTTATTCACTATTCATTTAAATAAATATAGGTTTATACTCAAAAAATAAAATTTAATTCAATTTTATGAATATAAGGAATATTTATGTCAAAAGAATACGAAAATAAAGGATATTCATCCGAAATCATCGATTTTGGTAAAAAACCGGCTATTTTAATCGTTGATTTGCAATTGGCCTTTACGGATCCTAAATATCCCAACGGTGATATGCCTATGGTCGATAATGCGACAAATAAGACTGCTGAGCTTCTTGATTTAGCTCGGACAAAGAATGTTCCGGTCGCCTCTTGCTACACTGCTTATGATAGTTTGAAAGATATGCCACTTTGGAAAGTTAAAGCCGTTAGAGATGAGTTTTACCATGGTCATCCCTGTACTGAAATGGATCCAAGAATCTATGATGAAGAATATGACTTTAACTTTTGTAAAAACGCACCTTCGATGTTTTTTCTAACTCCTTTAACCACTTTCCTGCATAAAGAGGGAGTCGATACGGTTATTATCACTGGCTGTGTCACCAGCGGTTGTGTTAGGGCAACTGTTATTGATGCATTCTCCCATGGCTATAGAGTCTTTGTTCCTCAAGACTGTGTCGGTGATGTAGAAGATCGTCCACACAATGATAATCTTAGGGATATATCTAGACGATACGGAGAGGTCATAGATAGCCAAGCTTGTATGGACTATATTAGATCTCTTGGTTAGCCAGAAAACTCTCCAAAACATTTTCTAACCAATTGTTAAAGTAGGATGGTTTTTCCATCATGACGTAGTGTCCTACTCCATCTACAAAATCAACCTCGTAGCCTGGGTATTCTTTCTTCCCCCCATCTAGATCAGTTTCCATCCAGAATTTTGAGTTCAGGGTTAGAATAGGGATATCAATTTTCTTTAATTGAGAAGGATAGTCCATAGATATTATAGATGATAAGGAGCCTCTAGAAGCCCTGGCATCAGTGGTTTCAGCCTTGTCGCTTACCCAATCCTTTAGTGCCTGATTAGCGTCCTCTCTGAATTGTTTTTCAACAGCATCCTCTGTTGAAGAATCCTGCCTTATTCTAAACATCGTGTTTATTACAACTCTCAAAAATGGACTAGCTGGACCTCTGGCAATATTGTGAAAAGTATCTACCCCAATGATAGCTTTGACTCTGTTATTAAGTTTCACTGCAGCCTCAAGAGCGACTGGCCCACCCATTGAATGACCAATCAAGAATGCCTCTTCAACATTTGCATGATTCATAACAGCGACAACATCATCACCAAATTTACCCATTGAATAGTCATCTCGGTTTCTTCCAGATTCACCATGACCTGCAATATCTATAGATATAACTCTATAATCATCAGAGAAAGAACCTAATTGTGCCCACCAGTATTTGCTGTTACACCCGTACCCATGAATAAAAAGCAGTGTATTTTCTCCGCTTCCTTTTTCGTAATAGGCTATCTTAACGCCATCTTGACTTTGTGTTGTTTTTTGATCAAATCCTATCTCAGAAAGTGGGGCACCTAAATTTAATAAAAGATCATCAAACAGCTCATCACTGTGAATTGGGTTGGAGAGAATTAGGGAAAGGGCGATGATTATTTTTTTCATTTTTTAAAATACTTTTCTTATTGCTTCAACATTATCCTCATTATCATATAATTACTTCATATTCTTACCAACTAAAATAAAAATCGAATGGCAGGACACAGTAAATGGGCAAACATCCAGCACCGCAAAGGTCGCCAGGATAAAAAAAGAGGGAAGTTATTTACTAAACTTATCAGAGAGATCACTGTTGCAGCTAGAGTTGGCGGCGCAGATCAAGATTCTAATCCCAAATTGAGAGCTGCGGTAGAGAAGGCTAAATCTCAAAGCATGCCGAAAGACAATATAGAAAGAGCCATAGCAAAAGGTTCTGGAGGAGATGAAGGCATTAATCTTGAGGAAGTATTATATGAAGGCTACGGACCTGGTGGCGTGGCTATTCTTATCGAATGCTTGACCGATAACCGAAATAGAACTGTAGCTGAAGTTAGGCATGCCCTTACGAAATATGGAGGAAATTTAGGGACAGAGGGTTCAGTTGCCTATTTATTTCAGCAAATTGGTTTGATCAGTATGAGTGATGTTGAGGATCCCGATAATGTGATGGAAATAGCTATAGAATCTGGTGCTGAAGATATAGAGCTTAATGACGATAACTCTATAGATGTTTTGACTGCGCCAACATCATTCATTGATGTCAAAGACTCTCTAGATAATGAAAACGCAAAATTCGAGATTAGTGAAATTACAATGAAGGCGTTAACTGAGATTTCGATTGATAAAAACAATGCTGAATCTGTTCTTAAATTAATGGATGCATTGGAGGATTTAGATGATGTGCAATCGGTTCATTCCAATGCTGAAATATCAGTGGATGTTATCCAAGCTTTAAATTAATGGATTCTCAGATTCAATGAAGATATTTGGTATTGATCCTGGCTCCAGAATAACCGGCTATGGCGTGATCCAATCTTCTGGTAAAAAGTTAAAGATGATAGATTTCGGTGTTATTAAGACGAAGGAAAAAGATTTTATAAAGCGATTGCCTATTATTTTTAGTGGCATAGAGGATCTAATGGATATCCACGACCCCGATATGGTTGCCATAGAAAATGTTTTTATGCATCGCAATGCTGATAGCGCGTTAAAGCTCGGCCAAGCAAGAGCTGCAGCAATTTCTGGGACTTTTAAAAAAGGTCTTGATGTATTTGAATACTCAGCAAGAGAGGTAAAATTAGCAGTGGTTGGAACTGGATCTGCAGAGAAAGAACAGGTTAGGGAGATGGTTAAGCTGATATTAGGAATTAAAAATAAGGATCTCAACTTAGATGAATCAGATGCACTTGCAATTGCAATATGTCATGCTCATAGTCACCCAATGAAAAGTATCGTTAAGGAACTGCAAAAATGATTGGCTCTTTGATCGGATTAATTAAAGATAAGAAACCCTCTTTAGTTCTCTTAGAAGTAAACGGAGTAGGCTATGAGGTTCATATACCTCTCTCTACTTCTTTCCAACTTCCAAATAATGGGGAGTCAACATTCATTCTAACTCATTTGGTAATAAGAGATGATCAGCACACCCTATACGGTTTTGCTACTGAAGAGGAAAGAAAGCTCTTTAGGACTTTAATCAAGATTAGTGGGGTAGGGGCAAAAATGGCTCTAACCATCCTTTCTGGCATAAATGTTAACGGCTTTGTTCAATCAGTTATTAATGGAGATGTCGATACTCTTGTCCATCTCCCTGGGATTGGAAAAAAAACAGCTGAAAGATTAATTGTTGAGATGAAGGATAAGATTCAAGATGTAACCGATAGTCCCGAATTAACTGGATCAGCAGCTTCTGATAATAATATGCTTCTTGAGGCGAGGAATGCTTTGGTTAATTTGGGTTACAAAAGTAGTGAGGCTAGAAAAATACTAGATAAGATTGACACAACCGGGCTTGAAGTGGAAGAGTTACTCAGACAAGCACTTAAATCACTAAACAAATAATGAGCGAAATAACTGAAGATAATGATCTAATCTCTAGCGACCCTCTAGAGGGAGAAGAGAGTATTGATAGAATGCTTCGACCGCAGTATCTTTCTGAGTATGTTGGCCAAGAAGCGGTAAAGCAGCAAATGGATATTTTCATTGAAGCTGCCAAGAAAAGAAAAGAATCACTGGATCATGTTTTGATCTTTGGGCCTCCCGGATTAGGTAAAACCACACTTGCCCATGTAATTGCTAACGAGTTGGGTGTAAACCTAAAACATACTTCTGGTCCGGCTATAGAAAAACCAGGAGACCTTGCAGCCATCCTAACGAACCTAGAGGAACGAGATGTTCTTTTCGTTGATGAGATCCACAGATTAAGCTCTGTGGTTGAGGAAATCCTCTACCCAGCTTTAGAGGATTACCAGCTTGATCTAGTTATTGGTGAAGGCCCTTCAGCAAGGTCTATTCGCTTGGATCTCACATCTTTCACAATGATAGGAGCCACCACTAGAGCAGGATTACTAACTTCACCTTTAAGAGATCGTTTTGGTATCTCGCAACGTTTGGAATTTTATAATACTGATGAATTAACCCAAATTGTTACACGATCGGCAGGTATTCTTGAAGTACCAATTGATGAAAATGGTGCTCATGAGATAGCAGCAAGAGCTAGAGGGACGCCTAGAATTGCTAACCGTTTACTCAGAAGGACTCGAGATTATTCTGAGGTAAAAGCTGAAGGTAAAATTGATAAGAAGGTGGTAAAAAAAGCCATGGATCTTATGGAAGTTGATAATAATGGATTTGATTTCTTAGATAGAAAATTCTTATTAGCTGTTATCGAAAAATACGGCGGTGGACCAGTTGGCATAGACGCTATCGCTTCTGCTATAGGAGAAGAGAAAGGAACTGTTGAAGATCTTATTGAACCGTTCCTAATCCAGAGTGGCTTTTTACTAAGAACTTCAAGAGGTAGGGTTGCATCAGAAAAAGCATACCGTCATTTTGGCATAGAAGTACCAAAGGAGAATAAGTCCTTATTTGAAAAGGATTAATGATTAAAATTACAGATTTAACTAATATATAAGAAATGATCGAATCTATCCCAATACAGCTTGAATCAAGATTTGTTGTCGTTGAAGGTCCTGTGGGTTCTGGTAAGACCAGCCTAGCTAAACGTATTTCAGAACATGTGAATGGGAAGTTGATCCTCGAAGAGCCAGAGAGAAACCCTTTTTTAGAAAACTTCTATAAAGACCCAAGATCAAATGCATTACCGACGGAGTTATCTTTCTTATTCCAAAGATCAAAGCTATTAGAGAACATAAATCAAGAAGAACTCTTCTCAAACACCAATGTAAGTGATTTCCTTTTTGATAAAGATCAAATCTTTATTGAGATGAACCTTACCCAAGAAGAAATAGAGCTTTTCAATAAGGTTAAAGACTCTCTAAGTGTGAAGCCTCCTGAACCTGATTTGGTCATATATTTACAAGCACCAGTCGATGTTCTGATGACGAGAATTAATATGAGGTCACCGTCAATCGATGCACTAATAGATAAAGCTTATCTCGAAAAATTGGCTGATGCATACGCCAAGTTCTTTTATTACTATGAGAGTGCACCGTTGTTGGTTGTAAATGCAGAGAGTATAGATCCAATCCATAATGACGATCATTTTCAAATGCTTTTTACTGAATTAGTGTCGGTGAAATATGGAAAGCACTTTTTTAATAACACCGCCAGTGTCCTAACTTAAGGGGCTTTTTGTTCTTCTATCGCCCAGATAATATGCTCTCTAACCATCTCATTTGTATCATCTAATCTTGAGGCAAGCACCGCTCTCACGGATTCCTTTTTTTTAGAGTTCCCAAGAGCTATAGCAAGATTCCTCAGCCAACCAGAATAACCAGCTCTTCTTATGGCGCTACCTTGTGTCTTTTTCTCCCAATCATCTCTTGTCCATTTAAATAGGCTTTCTAAAGATTCATTTACAAATTGCTCTCTTGGTAAAAAATCATCAGTAACTAATTTTTTAGCAAACTTGTTCCATGGACAAAAAATTTGACAGTCATCACAACCGAATATTCTATTGCCTACAGCTTTTCTCATTTCTACAGGAATGACATCCTTATTCTCTATCGTTAGATATGATATACAACGTCTTGCATCTAATTGGTATGGAGCAACTATAGCCTCAGTAGGGCAGACTTTTATGCAGTCATTGCACGAGCCGCAATGATTGATTGCAGGTTCATCAACAGGAATTTCTATATCGGTAAATATTTCAGCAAGAAAGAACCAAGAGCCTTCATTTTTATTAATCAAGTTAGTATTTTTACCAATCCATCCCAAGCCCCCATCTCTTGCAAATGCTCTTTCTAATACGGGTGCCGAATCTACAAAAAAGTTTTGACCTTTTAATTTTGAATATTTTCTAATCCTAGAGACTAAAAGTTTCAACTTCTTTTTGATTGTCTTGTGGTAATCACGCCCCAATGCGTAATTTGCTATATAAGATTTTTCACTATCGTTTAAATCAATCTCAGCTTGTTCTTTATCTCTTGAGTAGTAATGGATCTTAAGCGATATCACTCGCGTTGTTCCTGGCAATAAAAGATCTGGACGTGACCGCTTTTCGCCGTGTTTTTTCATATATGTCATCGACCCATGGTGTTTCTTTTCTAGCCATTTCTTTAAATGATTGGCATCTTCTTCGATGTTGATATTGCTGACCCCCATACCTTCAAAACCTAGTTCGGATGACCAGGTCTTGATTTGATCTTTTAATTCGTTGAGATCTTCCATTTATTCCATAAAGTCTTTTAGTTTTAAGATCAGTATAATATTTATTATGACTAATCCAGAACATTATATTTTTTCTTCAAAGACCGTGTCTCAGGTTGATCAAAGAGCCATTCATCAAGAGGATATCCCTGGTTTCATCCTAATGAAAAGAGCTGCTGCTTTTAGTTTTCAGCAACTAGAAAAATACTTTTCTAATACTAATTCCATAATGATATTTTGTGGCAGCGGCAATAACTCAGGAGATGCCTACTTATTAGGTTGCTTAGCAATAGAGAATGAGATTAAAACCAAAGTTATTACACTCTGTGACACCGCAACTCTGAGAGATGATGCATTAAAAGCTTTCAATGAATTTCAATCATTGAATGGCGAAGTATTTGACTGGAACAATCAGATAAATATTGACTGTGATTTGATCATTGATGGTATTTTTGGAATAGGAATTAACCGGAATGTCGAGGGAGAATTCTTACAAGTAATTAATACAATAAACAAATCCAAGGTTCCAGTTCTTTCTTTAGATATCCCTTCAGGATTAAATGCTGATACAGGAGAGGTAATGGGATCATCGATAAAGGCAGATGTAACTTCAACCTTTGTGGGTAGGAAGAAGGGTCTTTATTTAAAACAAGGACCACTAATTTCTGGTTGTATAGAGTTTTCAAATTTGTCCATTCCTGATAAGTGTTTTAAGAACGCAAAAATAGAATTACAAATAGTTAATCAATCACTACTTGAGCAACATTTGAAACCCAGAAACAGATCTTCACATAAGGGAGACTTTGGCCATGTTTTAGTTATTGCTGGTAATCATGGGATGGGGGGTGCAGCAAGAATTACATCAGAGTCAGCACTTAGAACAGGCGCTGGAATAGTCAGTGTTATTACCAGACCTGAGAATGTAGCTATTATTTCTAAAACTACACCTGAAATAATGGCGCACTCAGCAGATGATAACAGCGATAAAGTATCAGAACTTATTAACAAAGCTGATGTTATTGCAATTGGTCCTGGATTGGGTATAGACCGTTGGGCTAAAGATCTATTTAACAAAGCACTCGAAAGTGAAAAGCAGATCATTATAGATGCTGATGGCTTGAATCTTTTAGCTGACTGTCCTACGAAAAGGGACAATTGGATATTAACACCGCATCCTGGAGAAGCAGCCAGATTATTAAGGTGTTTAAATCCAGAAATCCAAGAAGACCGGTTAACCAGTCTTGAAAAGTTAGTTGGAAAATATGGGGGCGTAACGTTACTTAAAGGAAACAATACACTTATAGGTGCTGGAGAAGAAATTCCTTTTGTAATTACCGCAGGAAATCCTGGAATGTCCACAGCGGGGATGGGGGACTTGCTTACAGGGATTATTGCAGCTTTATGCAGTCAATTTAAACAAGTAAACCCAAACATTCTCACAGCGCTTGCAGCCTATATACACGCACTAGCAGGGGACCAAGCCGCTAAATCTGGAGAAAGAGGTATTATTGCAACCGACTTATTTAAAGAGTTAAAACATATTATTAACCCATGATTATTAGTTCTGAAAAACAAATGCTTAAAGTAGCCAATAATTTTGGTTCAAGTTTAGTAAATAATTTAAATCAAAATTTGATTATCTATCTGAAAGGTGAACTGGGCTCTGGAAAAACAACTTTTTCTAAAGGATTGATTAAAGGCATGGGTTATCAAGACTTAATTACAAGCCCAACCTTTAGCATTATCGAGAGAATAGAAACAATAGAATTTTATATATTGCACATAGATCTCTATCGAATTGAGCGACCAGAAGAGATCATTGAGCTTGAATTGCATGAGGAGCCAAACAATGCAAAGCCAACAGTTATGATAATTGAATGGCCAGAAAGGAGTCATGGTCTTATTTTGCCTGCAGATATAGAAATCTCATTTGATATGACAAATGAGATTGATGAACGCAGCATAGACTTATTAAATCAAACTAATAAATTAGGTAATAAGATTGATTTTGGGTAGAGTAGATTCATCAGAGACCTATTAAGGATAAGGACTATCAATAAAAACAGAACACTATTCTTAATCATATTTACTGTACTGATATCTAATTCGGTAGATGCAAATGCATTGTTAAAGAATATTAGAATCAGCACAGAATCCCTTGAGACAAGATTGGTGATTGATGTCTCTCAAACAATTAACTACAAAGTTTTTACTCTAAATAGGCCAAACAGAGTAGTTATAGATCTATATCAGACAGAGATAAGTCCTCAGCTGAAATCCGACAGAGAGAAGGGTTTGATAAAAAAAGTCCGTATAGCTAAAAATAATAGAAATCGTTCCCGGTTAGTTATAGAGACAGACGACATAGTCTTTTATAAGGTTGAAAAGATAGCCATCGGTTCAAACCCAAATTTTAGAATAATTATTGACTTAAAGAGGAGTTATGATGGGAGCAGAAGGTTGACCGCTGCTTCTGTGAACAAGACAAACTTGATTGTCGCTATTGACCCTGGACATGGAGGTAAAGACCCTGGAGCTAGAGGAAGCAAGGTTATAGAAAAAGATTTGGTATTAAAAATTGCTATACGTCTGAAAAAACTAATAGATTCCGAGAAGGGAATGACTGCATTTTTAACTAGATCAGACGATTCATTTCCATGCCCAGGTAAAGCGAAGAACTGTTCCCAACGCGAATCTCTCAATGAACGAATAAGAAGAGCTAAAGAGGGTAATGCCCATATATTGATTTCTATACATGCTGATGCATTTAGTGATCCAAGTGTAAGAGGCGCAACTATGTATGCACTTCCAGATTCTAAGAAAATACCTAAGGGAAGTAATTACAAAGTTATGTATCACCCTAAATCTAGAGTGAAAGTAAAATTGAATAAGGGTGTCTCTAATAGATCATTCTCAAGATTGAAGCCTTCTCAGGTTGATGCCTATGATCAAAGCATTGATCTAGGTAACTTTATACTTCAGGAAATGAAGAAGGATGTTCGAGTCAGAAAATTGACTTCAAGGGAAGCTCCTTTTGCAGTTCTCAAATCAACTCAAGTTGCTTCAGTGTTAATAGAAACAAGCTACCTTTCTAACAAAAAGGACGAGGCTTTTCTAATTAACATTAAAAATCAAGATAAGATTGCTAAAGCAATCGTTAGAGGCATAAAATCCTATTCGTCAAATATAAAAAGAGAGTTATCAAAATAAATGGACATTGATATTATCCTTGAGCCTGATTTGGATCCAAAACAAATCAATGAACTCGGAATCAAAGCCGAGAAATATGGAATCAATGCTATTTGGACGTCTAATTATTTTGCTCACTGGGATCCTTTCTTGAGCTTAGTACCGCTAGCTCAAACAACAAAAAAAATTAAATTTGGGCCTTTAGCTGTGAGCCCTTTTGAAATGCACCCACTAAAAATAGCAAATTCATTGATTAGTCTTAATGAAATGAGTCAAGGGAGAGCTCAGGTAGCTGTTGGAGCAGGTGAGGGCAATATTACTGCTATGGGACTTAATACACCGAAGAAGATAGTGCTAGCTGTAAGAGAGGCGCTGGAAATAATTATTATGGCATCAAAAAATAATCTAGGAGATCAATATGATGGTGAAATATTTTCAGTAAATTTACCATGTGATTACTCATGGGCTAATTCAAGCAGACCAAAGGTCTATGGTACTGCTTATAAGCATATGATGATGCGAATGGAAGGAAGAATAGCTGATGGTGTATATATTGGAGCGACACCACCTGAAATTATCTCTCCAGCTATTGAGAATATTAATATAGGCATTGATAAAAGAACTGACGATAACAAAAGAGTAGAAATAAATAGTTTTTGGGCTTGGCACATTAAAAAAGACAAAGAAGAAGCATTTCGAGAATCGAGACGAGAGCTAGCATGGAGAGCAAGAAAATTAGAATTGGAACTTCTTGAGCATTATTTTAGTGATGAAGATTGCAAATTAATTAGAGATAATTTTGATTCATTTGTTGATGCTTATTTTGATCGCTCTGGCATCATTAAAGACATACCTGAAAAACTGGCCGATGAGTTGTGCGTTGTCTTTACCTCTACAGGAGGTGAAGATGATATTGAAAGAGAGATTGATCGTTATAAGTCATTTGAAGCAGCCGGTCAGACACAATTATCTTTGAGACTCCATGATGACCCCATGGAGGCATTAGTTTTAATCGGTGAAAGGGTGATTCCTCATTTCAAGTAAATATTGATAAGATGATACAATCAGTAGTTACATTAAGAGGTCCTACGGCCTCTGGTAAAACCGACTTAGCAATTGACCTTAGTGACAGATTACCTATTGAAATTGTTAGTGTCGATTCAGTAATGGTTTATAGGGGACTTAATATTGGCTCTGCTAAACCAGATCAGAAAATCCTTAATAATTATCCTCATCATCTAATAGATATATGCGACCCAAGTGTTAATTATTCGTTGGGTGATTTCTATGAAGACGCAAATGAAGCAATCAAATTTATTCATAGTAAAGAGAGAATCCCCATGCTAGTCGGTGGAACAATGATGTATTTTAATACTCTTACTAAAGGACTAAGTGATCTCCCGTCTTCTGATCAAGCAATAAGGAAAAAACTCGAAGATGAGGCTGATGAAATCGGCTGGCCTCAGTTACACAAAAGACTCTCAAAAATTGATCCTGTTTCTGGCGAGAAAATTGAAGCTAATGATAAGCAAAGGATTCAGAGAGCTTTGGAAGTCTATGAATTATCAGGCAAGCCTTTGAGCTCTTTTTTTTCAGACAATCGAAAAAAATCAGACTATGAATTTTTTAATATCAGTTTATTTCCTGATGATCGTGAAACTCTATACAAAAGGATAGAAGATAGATTTGATCAAATGCTGGATCACGGTTTAGTTGATGAGGTTAGGGCTCTTTTAAATCGCCCTGAATTAAGTTCTTCCCATAATTCAATGAAGTCTATTGGATACAAAGAGATATGTGCACATTTAGAAGGTAAGCAAACCTTAATAGAGGCTAAAGAAAAATCAATCTTAGCGACTAGGAGATTAGCAAAGAGGCAATTAACATGGTTAAGGTCATTAGATGATTCTCAAAAAATAAATACTTTTGATAATGATTTAAATAAGAAATTATATAATCTTATTTCAGATGAAATTAATCATTAGAGGATAATTTGAATAATTCTTTATCAAAAATAAAAACCTACCTAGTTGTTGTCAATTCACCTAAAGGATCTATCGAAAATGACAATGAAGAATTTATTTCTCTGACCTTATCTACCGGAGCATCAATTAATGGAATCACTTACGTTAACGCAAGGGTTTTTAATCGAAACACATTAATTGGCAAAGGTAAGATAGAGTCAATAAAGAAGGATCTTGAAAACATTGATGCTGATCTGATCATATTTAATAGAGGATTATCAGCCTCTCAGGAACGAAATCTAGAAAAAATCCTCAACAGACCTGTTATAGATCGATCAAGATTAATACTGAATATTTTTGCAAAACGAGCAAAAACCAACAGTGGTAAGCTGCAAGTGGAGCTTGCTCAACTCAAACATCTCTCTACCAGACTGGTAAGAGGTTGGACACATTTGGAAAGGCAAAAAGGGGGTATCGGTCTTAGGGGGCCAGGTGAAAAGCAATTAGAAACTGACAGACGTCTTTTGAACAAGAGAATTAAATCAATTGAGTTAAAACTGAGAAAATTAAGAACACAAAGGCTCACTAACAGGAAGTCACGAAATAAGCTTATGAAAAATGTAGCCCTAGTTGGTTACACTAATGCAGGGAAATCGACTTTATTTAACACATTAAGTAATTCCAATACTTTAGTTGCAGACAAAATGTTTGCCACATTAGATCCTGTATTTAGACCAATCAATATATCGAAGAAAAGAAAGGTTGTTATTAGCGATACTGTTGGGTTTATAAGGGAATTACCCAAAGAGCTAATTGAAGCCTTTCTTTCAACATTAGAAGAAGTGAGTAGCGCTGATCTTATCTTGCATGTACTCGATTCAAATGATCGTTCAATGCTTCGGCATAAGCAATCTGTGGAGAAGATCTTAAAAGAAATAGGTGCTGATCAAATACCTATAATTCATGCCTATAATAAAGCTGATTTAGTAAAGGCAAATTTAAATACGATCAACACATTTGATCATATCCAAATTTCAGCTAAAAATGGAACAGGTATCAATTTATTACTGGAATCAATCTCTAGTAAAATTAATCCTCAACCGATAGATATATTAATAAGGATTAGTGTCAATGAATCAAAAATAAGATCTGACATTTATACTATTTCGAATGTATTAGAGGAGTGTCTTATTGATGAAAATACATTAGAATTAAAAATCCAGATTGATGATAAAAATTTATCAAGATTGAAAAAAAATAAAAAAATAAAAGCTTTTGAGAGTAAACTAAGCGACTCTGAGAATGAATATAATTTTAGTTAGGAGTTTAAGAAGATATGGCATTTAATGATCAAGGTAATGGTAAGTCACCATGGGATTCTAATAAGGGTCAGCCACCTGATTTGGATCAAATAGTTGATGAATGGCAAAAGCGTTTCAATCAACTCTTTGGCGGTAAGTCAGGAGGTGGGAGAGTTCGAAAAGGGCCTCCTTCATCTCTATTAGTTCTAATGGGCCTATTTCTTTGGCTTCTCACAGGTTTATACCAGGTAGATGACTCAGAAAGAGGAGTTGTTCTTAGATTTGGTGAATATACTCAAACAACGACACCAGGACTGAAGTGGCACATACCTTGGCCTGTTGAGTCAGTTGAGATTGTCAATGTCAATGTTGTTAATCGATTTAAGCAACAAACAACTATGCTTACTTCTGATGAGAATATTATTGTAGTTGATCTGGTTGTTCAGTATAGAAAAACCAATCCAACGGATTACTTGTTTAATGTTCGTGATGCAGAGGAAACGCTAAGCGAAGTGAGTGAAGGTGCAATAAGGGAAGTCGCGGGAAAGACTAATTTAGATTTTATTTTAACTGAGGGTAGAAGTGAAATTGCAGTGTTAACCCAAGACCTAATTCAGAGCACCTTAGATGAATATGGGACAGGTATCTCGATAACCAAAGTCAATCTTCAAGATGCTAATTTCCCTCTGCAAGTTGAAGATGCTGTCCAGGATGCGATCAAAGCTAGAGAGGACAAGGAAAGATTTGCATTTGAAGCTGAAGCATATGCCAATGATATAGTTCCTAAAGCTAGAGGAGAGGCTGCGAGGATGGTCCAAGAGGCGGAAGCCTATAAATCTAAAGTAATTGCTGATTCAGAAGGTGATGCAGACCGCTTTAATAAATTATTAGTTGAATATCAACTTGCGCCTAAAGTAACTCGTGACCGACTTTATATTGAGGCCATAGAGAGTGTCTATTCAAATTCAAATAAAGTTCTAATGGATTCAGATGGTAGCGGCAATCTAATATATTTGCCGATTGATAAATTGCTAGAGCAGAATAAGAGAGACCAGCAGGCACCAAGTTCTAATATGCCTAACAGTTCAAGCAATAATTCTACTCAGCAGAATCAAAATCAAGATCCCAGGATGAGGAGGGTAAGATAATGAGAAATATTTTTATATTTGGGCTTATTTTTATTTTTGTTGTTATATCCAACGCTCTATTCACAGTTGATGAGAGAGAGCATGCTCTGAAATTTAGATTTGGTGAAATTATCAAAAGTGAATATGAACCAGGGTTACACTTTAAAACACCATTTGTTAATAATGTTCAGAAATTTTCTAAACAAATACTAACTATAAATAACCCTCAGGAATTATTTTTAACTCAAGAAAAGAAAAACTTATACGTTGATTTTTTCATTAAATGGAAGATAGCTGACCCTCAAGATTATTATCGCTCAACAGGAGGCGATGAACTAGTAGCAGCACAGCGACTTCTTGAAACTGTAAAAGATGGGATTCGATCTGAATTTGCTAAAAGGACCGTTATAGAAGTGGTCTCCAAAGAACGAAGAGAGATCATGTCAGAAATGTTGAGTGACGCGGCAATGAATGCAGAAACATTAGGGATAAATCTGATAGATGTTCGTGTTAAAAAGATAGAATTATCAGATGAGGTTAGTGAGTCTGTATACAACAGAATGAGACAAGAGAGAGCTAGGATTGCTTCTGAGTTGAGAGCAGAGGGTAGTGAATCAGCTACAAAGATCAGAGCGGGAGCAGATCGCGAAAGAACCGTTATCCTCGCTAACGCCTATAGAGAGTCACAGACAATAAGAGGTGATGGTGATGCCACATCAGCTAATATTTACGCTTCAGCGTATAACCAAGATCAAGAGTTTTACTCATTTTATCGAAGCATACAGGCCTATAAGAATTCTATAGGTACCGCAAATGACATATTAGTTTTGGACGGTGAGGGAGATTTCTTTAAGTATTTAAATAATCAGTCACCAGAAGATTAGGTAATACCACTAGAATGGGTTACGAGGTATTATTTATTGCTATTGCTTGTTTCCTGATACTTGAAGGCTTACTACCTTTTATTGCTCCGAATTTTTATAAAAGTCTTTTACTTCAAATGCTCGAGGTTAATGATAATGCAGTTAGATTGATTGGGCTTGCATTAATCATTCTCGGTATCATTATTCTTAATTTTATATAAGAGATAAATAGATTGAGTAATACATTAGTAGTTATTGGCGCTCAATGGGGTGATGAAGGCAAGGGTAAGGTTATTGATCTTCTCACCAAGCAAGCACAAGCTGTTGTCCGTTTCCAGGGAGGACATAATGCAGGCCATACTCTTGTTATTAATGGTGAAAAGACAGTTCTTCATTTGATTCCATCAGGAATATTTAACAATGTTAAATGCATTATAGGCAACGGCGTCGTTCTCCATATCCCGACACTTCTTGAAGAAATAGAGTCATTAGGAGAAAAAGGGGTTCATCTAGGAGATAACTTTTTCATTAGTTCACAATGCCCATTAATCCTTCCCACTCATATTCTCTTAGATGAGGCTAGAGAAAGAGCACTAGGTAATAAAGCGATTGGCACAACAGGAAGAGGCATTGGTCCAGCTTATGAAGATAAGGTGGGAAGGAGGACTATTCACCTCATCGATCTTCTAGATCCTAATAAGTTTAGAGAAAAGCTTCAAAATTTGATGGAATACCATAATTTTTTATTAAAAAATCTTTATAGCAGTGAGACATCAGAAATTAAGGAAGTGGAAGAATTATGGCTCTCATTTGCATCAAAAATCAGCCCCTTTGTTGTAGATACTTCACTCGAGATAAATGATTTATTAAGCAAAGATAAGAAAGTACTTTTTGAGGGTGCTCAAGGCAGTATGCTTGATATTGATCATGGAACTTACCCTTTCGTTACATCTTCAAACACAGTTGCTGGCGCAGCCTCAACAGGTAGTGGAATCGGGCCAGGTATGCTTAATAAGATCCTTGGCATTACCAAAGCTTACACCACTAGAGTGGGCTCAGGACCTTTCCCAACAGAGTTAGATGACGCTAATGGCAAGCATCTTGCAGATGTTGGAGTGGAGTTTGGGGCAACTACAGGACGACCAAGAAGATGCGGCTGGCTTGATTTGGTGGCATTAAGGAGAGCGATAGTTAATAACTCAATCTCTCACTTGTGTTTGACAAAACTGGATGTACTCGACGGTCTAGAGGAAATTAATGTAGCTGTAGAATATAAACTTTCAGATAATGTTTTTTCAATAATGCCTAACCTTAATGATCATGACCTAGAAAAATGTGAGCCTATTTATAAAACTTTTAAGGGTTGGCAAGAACAGACATCTGGTATAAGAAGCATAGAAGAATTGCCAGATCAGGCAAAACATTTCATTTCCTCAATAGAGAAACTATTATCCATAAAGATATCTTTAATCTCCACAGGTCCTGACAGAAAAGACATCATAATTTTAGATAATTTATTTGATGACTAAGAAAGTCTTTATTTATGGCATTAATCCAGTTCTTGAGACCCTTGCTCATCATTCAGAAAGGATTTCTCAAATATATTATTTAGAAAAAAATAATAACCCAAGGATTAAAAATATTATCAAGGAAGCAAATCAAAAGGATTTGCCAGTTTCTCATGTTTCAAAAGAGATGCTTGAGGAGATAAGTTCTACAAAAAAAAACCAAGGTATTGTCGCTGAAATATATCAGAGGAATCTTTTTGATTCAAAAACTGCAATTGCTTACTTAAGTGACATTAATGATCCAGTTGTACTTATTTTAGATGATCTTGATGACCCAAGAAATATTGGAGCCTGTTTTAGAACAGCAAATGCTGTCAAGGTGGATATGGTTGTTTTATCTAAAAATAGAGTCTCACTGGAAAGCCCGATAATTAGCAAGGTATCATCAGGCGCATCTGAATTGACTAATACTGCTATAGTTTCTAATCTTTCACAGTTCATTGATAGGTTGAAAGATATAGGGTTTTGGATATGTGGCACAACAGGAGACAGCACAACCGATTTTAAAACTATTGATTATACTCAAAGCACAGCAATTATAATGGGTTCTGAAGCCAAGGGTATGAGACGCCTAACAGAAAAAAAATGTGATCATGTTGTTTCTATACCTATAAATGGAGAGGTTGATAGTCTCAATGTTTCTGTTTCTTGTGGTGTCATTCTTTATGAGGTAGTCAGACAAAGACAAAGTATTTAGTTTGAAAATTATTAATAATTCTAGTAGGATCGCCATCTAAATTATTAACCTTGCTACACTTATAGAATCTATGAAGGTGGCTTTAACCAAAAGGTAAGAGTATGAGACATTACGAGTTAGTATTACTGGTAAACCCAGATCAAAGTGATCAGGTTCCTGAAATGTTAAATCGATATCAGGAAACCATCAAAAAAGCTAATGGAAATATCCATAGGGTTGAGGACATAGGAAGACTTCAACTTGCTTACACAATCCAAGATATGCACAAAGCACATTATGTTTTATTAAACATAGAGTGTGACGATAATGTCATTAATGAATTAGAAAACTTATTCAAATTTAATGATTCAATAATAAGACATCTTCTAGTTAAAACTACTAAAGCTGAAACAGAAGCGTCTAAGCTTTTTCTGGCAAACAACAAAGAATCTGATATTAAAAAGAAAGAATCTGTGAAAAGTAAAGTAGAACGTTCGAATAAAGCTGAACAGGAATCTATAGAAACTAAAGCTGAACCAGAAACAGAAGAAAAAACAGAATCACCCACTGAAGATACTACAGAGGTAACCGAAGAAAAAACGGAAGAAGAAGATGAAAAGATCAAAGAATAAAAAAGGCTTCAAAAGAAAAAAGAACCATAATCGCAATAAAAATAGATATTGTTTCTTTACAGCTAAAGGAATTGAGCAAATTGATTACAAAGACATTGATTTACTCAAAAAATATATAACTGAGACTGGTAAAATTATTCCTAGTAGAATTACTGGAACAAAGAGTCATTATCAAAAACAATTAGCAGTAGCTATTAAAAGGGCTAGACACTTAGCTCTATTACCCTACACGGATCAACATTCATAAACTAAGTAACGAATATGGAAGTCATATTAAAAGAAGATATACAGAATCTCGGTAAAATTGGAGATGTAGTAAGTGTTAAACCTGGTTATGGGAGGAATTATCTTGTTCCACAAGGTAAAGCTGCTTTTGCGACCAAGGAAAATCTCAAGATTCTTGAAACTCAAAAAGAAGAACTACAGCGCAAGCAAAAAGAAGAACTAGTTATTTTGAGAGAGCAATCTTCTAAATTTGAAAATCTTTCTTTAACTATAGAGGCCAATGTTACTGAAGAGGGTACATTATACGGATCAATAGGTACCGTAGATATAGCTAATGCGGCAAAGGATAAGGGCTTTGAGCTAGAGAGAAGTTTAATTAATTTACCTGATGGAGCAATAAAAACTATTGGAGATCACGAAGTTAATCTTATCTTTCATCCTGAAATACAGGTAAAAATTAATGTAGAAATTGTTGGTGGAGAAGTAGCTATAAAAAATACTTTGGATTCTGAAGAGGAAGACGATAACATCGATAGTCCTATTAATGAAAATGAAATCGACGAAGAATCAGAATAAATGGCTAAGGCAGCTGAATCCAAAAAAAATATAGAGTCATTAGGTCAATTATCATTACCACCTCATTCAACAGATGCAGAAGCTGCACTTATTGGCGGTTTATTATTGGATTCTGAAAATCAAGCCTATGATAAAATTGCTGATATTGTTTCAGAAAGAGATTTTTATCATACTGAAAATAAAGAGGTCTTTAAGGTTATCCAGAGTCTGTCTGAGGAGTCAAAAGTCACTGATCTTCTCACGGTTTCTGATTACTTAGATTCATCCACAGAATTTGAGCCTAAGCCTTCAATAGAATATTTAAGTGAAATTGTTGAGAGCACTGCCGGCAATTCTAATATAACTGAATATGCGAAGATTATAAGAGAGAAAGCACTTCTTAGAGAGTTAATACAAATCAGTTCTGAAATCGCACAAAGCGCCTATAAGCCTGAAGGGAAATCGCCTTCTGAGTTAGTTGATATTGCAGAGTCTCATATTTTTGAGATTGCCGAGAGAGGAAACCGGAATATGGTTTTTGCAGAAATGAGTGATCTCGTTAAACAAACCTATGATGAGCTTGACAAGAGATCTCAAGGCGGGGGGAATATTACTGGTGTTTCGTCAGGGTTTAGAGAATTAGATAATCTGACAGCTGGCCTTCAAAACGGAGAATTAATAATCATTGCAGGCAGACCATCCATGGGTAAGACAGCATTCGCATTGAATATTGCAGAACACACTGCACTTGCAGATGAAAATCCTGTGGCTATTTTCAGTATGGAGATGTCTGCCAGCTCATTAGCTCAAAGAATGATTTCTTCATTGGGTCGAGTAAATGCTCATTCAATAAAAACGGGTCAGTTAGAAGAAAGAGACTGGAATAGAGTTGACGGTGCAATTCAACAGATAAAAAATGCACCAATATACATAGATGATACACCCTCACTAACACCAATTGAGCTTAGGGCTAGAGCAAGAAGAATACAAAGAGAAAAGGGTCTATCATTAATTGTAATTGATTACCTTCAGCTTATGTCAGTACATGGTAATAAGGAAAATAGAGCAACGGAGATATCAGAAATCTCTAGGAATCTAAAAGCCTTAGCAAGAGAACTCAATATTCCAATCATAGCATTATCTCAGCTCAATCGAAGTGTTGAGCAGAGGACTGATAAGCAACCACAAATGTCAGATTTAAGAGAGTCTGGAGCAATTGAGCAGGATGCTGATCTTATTGCCTTTATTTATAGAGAAGAGGTTTATGATCCCGATACAGATAAAAAAGGCGTCGCTTTGATTAATGTAGCAAAACAAAGAAACGGTAGTATCGGCCAATTTAACCTTACATTTCTTGGTAGATACACTAGATTTGAGAATTGGGTGCCAGAATACGAGCAGATTTAGGAAACGACCTTTAGTTTATAGTTATCTTTAGTATTCTTAACTTTTACTGTTTCCACTGCATTTTCTTTAGTGCTGATAATGGTAAATAAGTACTCACCCATTTTAAATTCAAAATCAGCTTCTGGAATATAGCCAAGATTTTCTAAAATCGCACCATTAATAGTCTTCGCCTCATCGACTGGTATGTTCCAATCCATCATCTTATTAAGAACTCTAATGTTTGAAGATGCATTAACAACAAAATAATCACCAACTCTTTTTGGCCTTATTTCTTTATTTAATTTTTTAGTTTCTTCAAGGTAGTCACCAACAATTTCTTCAAATATATCTTCAATAGTGATTAAGCCCTGAATGTTTCCGTATTCATCGACAGCAAATCCAGTTTTTTGATTATTATTTTTGAATTCGACTAGTTGTTGACTAAGCGCAGTCTTTTCTGGGATAAAGTATGCTTTTTTCATATGTTTTCTTAATAAATCATTATCAAAAGAAGAAAGATCAATATCTTTTAGAAACTCGTTAAGATCTAAAACACCTTTTAAATTATCTAAAACATCTCTATACACAGGCAGTGAGGAATGAAAATTACCTTCAATTATTTTCCTATTAGCTTGATTGGATGCGTTTAAATCTATACCAATTATTTCATTATGTGGAAGCATAATATCTTCTACTGTTATATTCCCAAGATCCAAAACTCCCATCATAATTTTTTGACGATCCATAGAGGTTTTTGTCATTCCATCGGAGATTAGAGTTTTTAGCTGATCAATTGAAAGTTTTTCATCATTCCTATCATCTTGAGATCCCATTAATTTAAGGATGATATTGGTAAAGAAGTTAATGAAAAAATACAGCGGCTTAAATATCTTAACCATTGGGTAATAAAAACGGCTAGCAGGTAATGCAATCTTCTCAGGGAATAGGGCGGCAAGAGTTTTAGGGGGTGATTCTGCAATTAATAAGACAACAATTGTTAAAAGAATGGTTCCCACTGCGACACCAGTAGGGCCTCCTATCTCCATAGAAATCACACCAACAATAGATGCAGCAACAAAGTTTACTAGGTTGTTGCCAAACAGGATAAAAGCTATCAATTTTTCCGGTTGCTTAAGAAGTTTTTCAGCTAATACAGCATTTCTGTTGCCCTTTCGAGCTAAATGCCTGATACGGTATTTATTGACTCTCATTAGAGCAGTTTCCGTAGCAGCAAAAAATGCTGATAGTATTAAGAGTATGGCTAGAACTATAAATAGTGATCCTAGCGGTATGTCATCGCCCAATGAAGCGACTCCTTTATTGTTTAATTAATTGTATTTTGATTATCATAGTGAACTCTGTCAAGAAAACATTGTGGAACAATAGTAAAAATTACCGTACAATTCCGCGCCATATTCAACATTATTTAAATTTATTGTGAGAAAAGAAAATGGTTAAAGTCAGGTTATCAAGAGGTGGCTCAAAGAAGCGACCTTTCTATCATATTGTTGCAACAAATAGTAGAAGCTCAAGAGATGGGAAGTATATTGAGAGACTGGGTTTTTATAACCCCGATGCTACTGGTCAAGATGAGGATATTAAGATAGATCAAGAACGATTAACCTATTGGGAGTCAGTGGGCGCACAAGTCAGTGATAGAGTTCAGAATATAATTAAATTGAATAAGCTATCAAGAGAAGAAAGAGATTCTCAAAGACAAGTGAAGTTAGCCAATAAGAAATCTAAAAGAGATGAACTTAAATTAAAACAACGAGAAGCAGCTGAAGAGGAAGCTCCAGCTGAGGAAGCTAAGGCAGAAACCGAGGCTGAACCTGAAGCAGCTGAAGAGGAAGAAACCAAGAAAGATAAGGATGATTCAGCTTAAAAAAGCTCTTCACCAAACTCTACCAGAATCCTTAATTAATGCTTTGTCATGAACAATGATAAAAATGTATTTGTCGGAAAGGTTTCTAGTCCACATGGAATTAAAGGCTGGCTAAAAGTTATTTCATACACCGATCCTATAGAGAATATTCTTTCCTATAAAGAATGGTTTATTATTAATGAGGGAGGTAGTAAAAAAACATTTTCTATTGAAGATTCTAGGATCCAGGGTAAAAAAATTATTGTCAAACTAGATGGTATTGAGGATAGAGATAGTGCCGAAGATCTGAAAAACAAAGAAATTTTAGTTTCTCGTATAGACTTACCAAAACTAGAGGAGAACACTTTTTACTGGAACGATTTGTTGGATTTACCTGTGTTGGACCAAAAAGGTAAGCAAATAGGAAAAGTTGATTCTTTGTTTGAAACTGGTTCAAATGATGTTTTGGTTATAGTTAATGAAAATAAAGAAAGATTCTTAGTGCCGTTTATTATGGAAGAGGTGATAAGAAAAGTAGACTTGGTTAAAGAATTTATATCCATAGACTGGCCCGAAATAGAGTGACGGAATGAAATTTCATATTATTACAATCTTCCCTGATCAATTAGAACAATCTCTTAAATATGGGGTTATTGGTAAAGCTATAGAGAGAAGTATTATCGAGATAAATCTAATAGATCCTAGAAAGTTCTCAGATAATGATTACGGGTCAATCGATGATAAACCCTATGGTGGGGGTCCAGGTATGGTTATGCAGTGCGACCCATTATTATCTTCTATTGAAAAAGCAAAAGAGCAAACTGAAAAAGATACTCTTACAGTGTTTCTTACACCTCAAGGTGAACAATTTACCCAAAGGCATGTTCAGAAATTTTCGAAACATAAAGACATTATTATTGTATCTGCTCGATATGAAGGGCTGGACGAGAGGATAATACAATTAACTGATAATTCTATGGAGCTATCTATAGGAGATTACGTCCTTAGTGGTGGAGAGATTCCTTCAGCAATCATCGTTGATTCTGTCTCTAGATTAATACCAGGTGTATTAGGAGATGCAGAGTCTGCTAACAATGACTCTTTTTCATCAGGTCTACTTGAACATCCTCACTACACAAGACCTGAGAATGTTAGAGGTGAGACTGTTCCTAAAGTCCTACTCAGTGGCGATCATCAAGCTATTGAGGAATGGAGAATGAAGAAATCTTTGATCAAGACTTTTAAGAAAAGGCCAGATCTATTAGATAAAATAGAATTATCAGAAGATCAAAAGACTCTTTTAGAGGATTATAAAAAAGAATTAAAAGAATAAAATTAACATCTAGACACTATTAATATACAATTCACCCTTCATTTTAAGGCAATAGTAATTCTATGAATATAATTGAAGAAATTGAAAAGCAGCAACTAAGAGACGATATCCCAGAGTTTGGTCCTGGAGATACTGTAGCTGTTCAAGTTCGAATCAAGGAAGGCTCTAGAGAGCGTCTACAAATATTCGAAGGAATTGTTATAGCAAAAAAGAATAGAGGGCTTAATTCTTCATTCACTGTTAGAAAGATATCTAATGGAGAAGGTGTGGAAAGAGTATTTCAGACCCATAGTAAACTCATTACAGAGATCAATGTAAAAAGAAAAGGTGATGTCAGACGATCAAAACTTTACTACCTAAGAGAAAGAAGTGGTAAGTCAGCACGAATTAAAGAAAAAGTCTAAATAGAAGGCAGTGAAGAAAAATCCTAAAAATAGAATATCCTTATCTCTATTAATTTTATTCAGTTTTAATCTCTACGCATTCGAAATGCCAGAGATTAACCTCCCAAACGGTTTCCAAATTGATGTTCTTACCGATGATGTTCCAAACGCGAGATCATTAGCGCTTGGCGAAGAAATGATTTTTGTTTCTACGAGAAGAGAGGGAAATATCTATGCTGTGACTAATTATCAAGATGATCCCCAAGTAGTCGTTATTGCTGAAGGGTTGTATATGCCCAATGGGATTGCTTTCCATAAAGGCAACTTGTATGTTGCAGAAATACATCGAGTCTTAAAATTTACAGATATTGAAGATACGATTAACAAGATTTCTAATCAGAATTCATCGATTGACTCAATCAAATACTCTGTAATTAGTGATTACCCTAAAGACGCACACCATGGATGGAGATATATTGTTGTGGGCCCAGATAATAAGCTCTATGTTCCGATAGGTGCGCCATGCAATGTTTGCGAAGAACCTGGTTATGCTGTGATCACCAGAATGAATTTAGATGGAACAGGAAAGGAAACTATTGCATATGGTATAAGAAACACTGTCGGTATGACTTTTCACCCTGAAACCAATGACCTTTGGTTCACAGATAATGGTAGAGACATGCTAGGTGATAATTTACCACCTGGAGAGTTGAACAAGTTATCTAGAGTAGGGGAACATTTTGGCTTTCCATTCTGTCATGCAACATCTATTAAGGATCCTCAATTCGGATCTCAAGGGGATTGCAGTGAAATAACGCCACCGGCCCAGGAATTAGGACCACATGTAGCACCTCTAGGGTTAAAATTTTACAAAGGGACAATGTTTCCAGAGAATTATCACGACCAAATATTTATTGCTGAACACGGGTCTTGGAATCGATCAGAGAAAATTGGTTATCGAATCACAACAGTCGCCTTAGATGGAGATAAAGGAATTTCTTATGAAGTTTTTGCAGATGGCTGGATGAAAGATGAGGAAACATTAGGTAGACCAACTGATATTCTTATTTTAGATGACGGTTCAATGTTAGTTAGCGATGATAAAAACGGAGTAATTTACAAAATTACATATGGAGAATAATAAGGAGTAGAAAATTTATGAGATCTTTTATGGAAAAATTTGGCAAGTTTTTGGATGCAACTGGTGTTTTTGCAAGACGCCTAGTGGTATTTATTGTTCTTCTATTTTTAGTAATTGGTTTATTGTCCTCGTTTGGTTCATCAGATCAACAACCTGAAATATCTGATGGTGCAATATTAAATCTAAATATTAATGGTTTTCTCGTAGAAGAATTATCTTTATCTGAATTTGAAAGAGCTTTTGCTGAATTTTCAGGAGAAACTTCTACTGAGACTTTAGTCTCTGATGTAATAACTGCTATCGAGACGGCAAAGAATGATGAATTAGTTGATTATCTGCTTTTGGATCTGGATAAATTTCTTGGAGGTAACCCAACCAAGCTTCAAATTATTGCTGAATCTATCGAAGATTTTAAAGAATCAGGTAAGAAAGTCATTGCTTATAGTAGTTATGGCTATGGAACACCTCAGTATTATTTAGCAGCTCATGCTGATGAAGTGCATATGCACGATTATGGTGGAATCTTAATTGATGGTTACCGCAGTTATAGGACTTACTACAAATCCTTTTTTGATAAATTTTATATCGATGCTAATGTTTTTAAAGTAGGGACATTTAAAGCATTTGTTGAGCCTTATTTCAGAGACAGTATGTCGGATGAAGCCAAGAATAATATCATCGAATGGATTACAGTTTTATGGTCATCTTATCTCGATGAAGTTAGCGCCGCTAGGAACATTGATAAAGATACTTTAAATAAATACATCCAATCTCTAGATGAAGTTAGTGATGAAGTAAACGGTGACTTAGCTCTTGCGGCTTTAGAGATGGGGTTAATAGATACATTAAGCAATCAAAGACAATTCAGGGATTATCTCTATGAATTAGCTCCATCTGAAGACGAGAATGAAATAAACATAATTGGTATGAATTCCTATCTTAATACTTCACCAATTGAGCCTGTATATCAATCTCAAGAAGAAAATGTTGCCCTGATTGTTGCCAGTGGAGGTATTGTTGATGGGTCTGCTGGACCAGGGACAATCGCCGGTGATGATTTTATAAAACTCATAAGAGATGCTTATGAAGATGAAAGCGTTAAAGCTCTTGTGCTAAGAGTGGATAGCGGAGGTGGGAGCGCTTATGCCTCTGAAATAATAGCTGATGAGTTAGAAAAGTTTAAAGAATCAGGAAGACCTATCGTGGCTTCTATGGGTGGTGTAGCAGCCTCTGGAGGTTATTATATTTCAGCACCAGCAGACCAAATATTTGCTGAAGAATTTACAATTACTGGGTCAATTGGTGTCGGAGGATTTATACCAACTATTGAAAGAGCATTGGATCAGATTGGTATACATGAAGACGGTTACTCAACTGTGGACATAACGACTTCAGTTGCTCAAACACTTACCGAGAAGGATAAAAAAATATTTCAATCTGGTACAGATAATGTTTACCAAAAATTTATTTCTAAAGTTGCTGAGAATAGAAACATGACATTAGAGGCTGTCGATAATGTCGCTCAAGGCAAAGTATGGATTGGACAAAAAGCCTCTGAAATAGGTCTTATCGACCAAATAGGCACACTGGACGACGCTATCAGTAAAGCTGCTGAATTAGCCGAATTAGAAGAAGACTTTGGGGTAAAACGAATCAATAGAGAAAATCCATTTGAAGCATTTCTAGGTTTGAGTATGGCTAATATCTTTTTTAAAACTATGAGTTTCTTAGGTATTGAAATTCAGAATAGTAATTTAAAGTTATTAAATATCTTTAAGGATGCTGCAAATGAACTAAGCGCTTATAACGATCCAAGAGGGATTTATATGCAGTGCTTTTGTGAGTTAAAGTAAATCTTAGATTAGACCAGCTTCTAGGCGAGCAGCCTCTGACATCATTTCCATGCTCCAAGGTGGGTCAAGCACCAGTTCAACATTAACAGCTTTGATTCTAGGTAGAAGGGAGATTCTTTCTTTTATATCCTCTACCAAGACATCTGCCATTCCACAGCCAGGAGCAGTTAAAGTCATATCAACTTTGATATTAAAACTATCATCCGAATCTTTTTTGATATCGCAACTATAGATCAAACCAAGATCTACAACATTTATAGGGATTTCAGGGTCATAAACAGTTCGCATTTGTTCCCAGACTTTTTCTTCAAAGTCGCTATCTGATATGTCTTTATCTATTACCGGAGGAGGTTCTACCTCTTTGCCAATGGCATCTCCATTGTTTCCACTGATTCTAAACATGCCCTGCGAGGTGTATACCGTATATGAACCGCCCATAGCTTGCATTAACTGGACTTCTGATCCTTGTTTGAGAGTTTCTTTTTCACCATAGGGGACTGAGATAACCTCACAATCCCTCGATAGTGAAATAATTTCGTTATTATCTAAATGGTTACTCATCAATATGGTTCCTAATTAAATCATGTGCTGTTTGCCATGGTAAAAGAGCACAATTAATTCTGGAAGGGTAATTGACTATTTGATTAAGACATAAAAGGTCTTTTGAGAGATCGTTGTTATTTATATTGCCTTCTTTAATACCAGTGATGATACTTTCAATCAGGGACACTCTTTCATTAAAATCAAGATCGTTTATAGTCATGGTCATCATAGAAGCAGAGGCTTTGCATATGACGCAACTCACACTTTCAAACATAAAGTTAGCCGAGTCATCATTAGTGGAATAAAGAATAATTTTGTCACCACATAAGGGGTTAAATTGCTCAATTGAATGCCCTATATTCTTTGGTTTACCAAAATTTAAAGGGTTATGCCCATGATTCATTATTGTTTCTTGATATAAGTTATCCATAATTAACTTAGCATTTCGGTTGCAATCTCAAGAGCAGAAATCAGGACATCCACTTCTTCTTTAGAATTATAAAAACTAAATGAAGCTCGAATAGTTCCAGGTATTTGATAAAAATCCATTAAGGGCATTGTACAGTGGTGCCCCGTCCTGACCGCAACAGCCTTCTGGTTTAATATTGTGCCCACATCATGCGGATGAAGTTCCCCAATGGTAAAAGAGATTATTGATGATTTATCTTTTGCTGCACCTACGATCTTAAGATTAGGTAGAAGCTTTAATTGCTTTAGGGCATAGTCGTGTACAGTCATTTCATGATCAATAGCGCTGTCAAAGTCTATTTCCTTTAAATATTCAATGGCATGCATTAGACCGATAGCTCCGGCTATATTTGGAGTTCCCGCTTCAAACTTATGTGGCAATGAATTGTATGTGGTTTCATCAAAGGTAACTTTGAGAATCATCTCCCCCCCATATTGATAAGGGTTAAGGCTATTTAATATCTCTTCTTTTCCATACAAAACCCCAGTGCCTGTTGGCCCGTATAATTTGTGTCCTGAAAACACATAAAAATCACAATCGATATCTTGAACATCAATTCTCATATGTGCCGCTGCTTGTGCCCCGTCTATTAGTGTTAAAGCATCAACTGATTTAGCTAGATTAATTATTTTTTTTATTGGATTGATAGTCCCCAGAGTATTAGAAACATGTGTAATCGAGATTATTCTAGTTTTTGATGAAATCAGCCGATTCATTTCATCTAGGTTAATTTCTCCTGCTTCATTAATTGGTATGACTTTTAAGCATGCCCCGGTTCTTTTGCATAATTCTTGCCAAGGAACAATATTCGAATGATGCTCCATAGCTGATATTAAAATTTCATCGTTTTCTTTAATTTGATCAGATATTGATTGTGCAACAAGGTTTATTGCTTCAGTCGTCCCTTTAGTATGGATTACCTCATGTTCATGTTTAGCATTGATGTAACTTGAAATCACTCTTCTTGATTTCTCATAACTTTCAGTAGCTCTTATACTTAAACTATGAACCCCTCGATGAACGTTGGAGTGATCTGATTCATAATATTGTTTAATTGATTTGATAACCCTGCTAGGTTTTTGGGTAGACGCTGCATTATCAAAATATATTAGTTTAGAACCGTTAATATCCTGATCAAGAATAGGAAAGTTTTCTCTTACTCTATTTAGCTCGAAGGGGTTTTTTGTTTTTTCATCCATAACTTATGATTTTCCGTTCTCGAGTAAATATTTTTTAAAGATATCCTGTATTTTTTTATTTGTTATTTCTCCAGAAATCTCCTCTATGAATGAGTTTATTAGAAAGCTTTTAGCTTCGACTTCATCAATTCCTCTTGTTTTAAGGTAAAAAAGCTTTTCCTTATCGATAGATCCAGAGGTTGCACTATGAGAGCACTCGGTATCATCGTTATAGATTTCCAAGATAGGTTTACTAGAAATACTTGCATCGTCAGAGAGCAATAAATTTTTATTTTCCATGAAAGCTGAGGTTTTCGTTACGCTCTCTTTTACCTTTATTTTTCCATAGAAGACTCCACTTGAATGATCGTGTAAAACACCTCTGACCTTAATCTTGCTTTTTGTATCGCTTGCCTCATGATTTATTTTTATTTGATTGCCTGAATGTAAATCCTTGTTAGGAGTAAAAAGGGCAGAGTAGTTAATTTCCGATTTTTTACCTAGTAATCTGGTATCAGTTACAGTTTTTGAAGTATCTCCACCAAAATCCCAGAGAAAAAATTTAATTCTGGCATCTTCGCTAGCTTCTATATCTTGAGTTCCTAGGTAATGAGAATTCTCTTGTCGATCAATCACCTTATAGAATTCAATATTTGCATTCTTTTGGCAATTTAGCCTCAATACATGATTCATTATTGAATTATTCGAAGTTTTAACTTCTTCAAAAATCTTTACAGAACTATTAGTCGCGGCACGGATTTCTATTCTTGGAGCTAGATTAGCTTCATTAGAAGTATGATTAATAATATGAATTAGTGTGTCTACTTTTTGATTGTTCGAAGTTTCTATAAGAAGAAGATCGGATAATATTAACGAGTTAAGAGTCGGTGAAAAAGAAGATGCGTGCTCCTTATTCATATCCAAAAGATCTCTAAATTGATCTTTATCTTTAGCATGACTTAAAATTTTAATGTAGCTAGGTAGTTCTTCTGAACAAGTGTATATGCCATTAGAAAAACTAATAGTGATCTTGTTTGTATCTTTTTCAATATCCTCAGCTAAGATATTTACACTATCACTAGCATCAAAATCATTATTGAATAACTTTTTTGTTAGAGAATTAATCTTTGTTGATTCCCATTCGCTATCTTTAATAGAGGGTAAATTTTGATCCAACAGATTTTGCAAAGAAAGACGCTTAAATTTGTCAAACCAATCAGGGTAGTCAGACTTACCTGAAATTATTGATGCAATATTTTCTGAACTGAATTGGTTCTTTATTTTTTCTTGGTCAGCCATTCGTAGCCTTTTTCTTCTAGTTCATTAGCTAAAGTTGAATCACCAGTTTTAATAATTCTTCCGTCATTTATAACATGCACATAATCAGGCTCTAGATAATTTAACAGTCGCTCGTAATGAGTGATAACAATCGTCGATGTTTCTTCGTTTCGAGTCGAGTTGACGCCATCAGCAACAATCTTCATTGAATCAATATCTAATCCTGAATCGGTCTCGTCAAGAATAGATAATTTTGGATTTAGCATTAACATTTGGAGTATCTCATTCCTCTTCTTTTCACCGCCAGAAAAGCCTTCATTAACTCCTCGTGATAGAAAACTTTGATCTAATCCTAGTTGATCAGCTTTACTTTTTAGCTCTAATAAAAACTCATTGGCAGGAATATCCTTTAAATCGTTATATTTTCTTTGTGCATTAATAGCTGCTTTTAGGAATGCAGTGTTTGAGAGGCCAGGAATTTCTATAGGATATTGAAAACCAAGAAATAGACCTAGATTAGATCTTTCTTCAATCGGTATAGATACTAAGTCATTACCAAGAAACTTGATGGTACCGTTATTGATTTCATAGTCCGTGTGACCTGCTATTGTTTTTGCTAAGGTGCTTTTACCTGATCCATTTGGACCCATGATTGCGTGAGTTTCTCCTTTTCTAATGCTTAGGTTCAAACCCTTTAAAATCTTACTACCAGATGTTGAAACAGATAGATCATTGATTTCCAATACGTTTTCTTTTTTATTATTCAATTTTTTAAATCCTCAAGCCTTTATCCAATTGCTCCTTCAAGATTTACTTGAAGAAGAGCTCTTGCCTCAACAGCAAATTCCATTGGGAGTTCATTTAATACCTCTTTGCAAAAACCGCTAACTATTAGCCCAATAGCATCTTCTTCATCAATGCCTCGCTGTTGGCAATAGAATAATTGATCATCTGAAATCTTCGAGGTTGTAGCTTCGTGCTCAAGAGTGGAACTCGTGTTATTAACATTGATAGATGGAAAAGTATGAGCACCTGATTTATTTCCAATTAATAATGAATCACATTGCGTATAATTCCTCGATTGCGATGCACCTTTAGACATAGAGACAAGGCCCCTGTATGTATTTTGAGAGGATTTAGCTGAAATGCCTTTGCTTATAATCTTACTTTTTGTGTTTTTGCCTAAGTGAATCATTTTAGTCCCAGTATCGGCTTGTTGTAGATTATTGGTCAGCGCTATGGAATGAAATTCCCCTGAAGAATTATCACCCCTTAAGATGCAACTTGGGTATTTCCAAGTAATGGCTGATCCAGTTTCAATTTGGGTCCATGATATCTTTGAATTTTCTCCTCTACAGTCACCACGCTTCGTAACAAAATTATAGATTCCACCTTTGCCTTTTTCATCGCCTGGGTACCAATTTTGTACGGTTGAATACTTTATTTCTGCATCATTAAGAGCAATTAGCTCTACAACGGCTGCATGAAGTTGATTCTCGTCCCTCATTGGCGCTGTACAGCCTACAAGGTAGCTCACATAGCTGTCTTCATCAGCAACTATTAGTGTCCTTTCAAATTGACCGGTCTTAGCTTCATTAATTCTAAAATAAGTCGATAACTCCATTGGGCATCTAACCCCTTTGGGAATATACACAAAGGTGCCATCAGAGAAGACAGCCGCATTCAATGCTGCAAAATAGTTATCGCGATATGGCACAACCTTCCCGAGGTATTTTTTTATTAACTCTGGATGGTCTTGGACAGCCTCTGAAAAAGAACAAAAGATGACGCCAGCTTCAGCTAACTTATCTTTAAACGTTGTTACTACTGAAACACTATCAAATACTGCATCTACAGCCACCCCAGCTAACTTTGCTCGTTCATGCAAAGGGATACCAAGTTTTTCGTATGTCTCGAGTAATTTAGGGTCGACCTCATCCAGTGATTTTGGACCGTCATCTTGTTTTGGTTTAGAAAAATAAGAGATTGACTGATAGTCAATAGGATCAATATTCAATTGACTCCATTCAGGAGATTTAAGGGTCTTCCAATGAGCGAATGCTTTTAGTCTCCAATTTAAAAGAAATTCTGGCTCTTCCTTTTTTGCAGAGATTATTTTAATAACATCTTCGTTTATTCCAGGTGGAAGAGTTTCGGATTCAATATCTGTTTCAAAGCCATACTCATAACCCTTCTGCAAGAATTCATTAATTTCTTTGTTTTTTTGTTTTTCCATATTAGTGCTTAGAAGATCTAACCGGTATAGAGGCGCTTAAAAAATGTTCAATTCTTTGAGGTTTAATTAAATCCATAAGGGTTAAATCATCAAGCGAAGCAAAAACCCTCTGGTTAATAAGTTGCCAAGCATTACCAATATGACAGAAATCTTCCACGGAACACTTGTCACTTTCACTGGCACACTGAGTGATAGACAAATTACCCTCTAGTGCATTTAAGAGGAGGGCAATACTTATGGTCTTTGCGTCTGCATGAAGGCTGTAACCACCAAGAACTCCTTGCCTAGAGTTAACAAGCCCCTTTCTATTTAATTTCTTTAGTAACTTTTTAACTGTTGGTAATGAAATATGCGTCGCTGAGGAAATTTCCTTAGCGGTTAAAAAATCATCATGCATTGCTAGATTGGATAAAATCAGGACTGCATAATCAGTCATTTTTTTAATTCTTAGCACAATTTACCCTCAACATGTAAATATGGGACTATTTTAGTCCCTTTTAACACATATGCAATACATAAAGCACTTATTTTTATAATCAAGGGTGTATGCAAGAATCTATCTTAGTTATAATTATGAATAACAAAATGGAGAAAAACATGGATCTAAGCTCACTTAACTCAATAGCTCAATCGATGGTGGCCCCTAATAAAGGAATTTTAGCAGCTGATGAGAGCACACCAACAATTGGAAAAAGATTTGCAACTATAGATACAGAATCAACAGAAAGCAGCCGACAAACCTATCGAAACATGTTGTTTACTGCCCCTGATATTTCAGATTATATAAGCGGGGTAATTTTATTTGATGAAACAATTAGACAAGCAACGAATGACGGAGTTCCTTTTGCTGAATATTTAACTTCACTGGGTATTGTGCCAGGAATAAAAGTAGACAAGGGAGCCAAAGATTTACCTATGCATCCAGGCGAAAAAGTAACTGAAGGATTAGATGGGTTAAGAGAAAGACTCGAAGAATACTATTCCTTGGGTGCACGATTTGCCAAATGGAGAGCCGTAATAGAGATTGGTGATAATCAGCCAAGTATGGCCTGTATCGATGTTAATGCTCATGCGCTTGCTAGGTATTCAGCATTATGCCAGGAAGCTAAGATGGTTCCGATTGTAGAGCCTGAAATATTGATGGATGGTAATCATAGTATAGAAACTTGCTTTGAGGTTACAACCAAGGTTTTAGATCATGTCTTCAAAGTCTTGGAAGATCAAAAAGTTGCTCTCAATGGAATCATCCTTAAACCAAATATGGTGATTTCAGGTACCGATGCCAGTGATAGGGCAGATGTTGCTACTGTAGCGACTGCAACAGTTAAGTGCTTGTCTGAAAATGTACCAGATGAAGTTCCAGGTATTGCTTTTTTATCTGGAGGTCAAACTTCGGAAGAGGCAACCGCTCACTTAAGCGCCATGAACGAAATGGGACCCCACCCTTGGCAGCTATCTTTTTCTTATGGGCGAGCTTTACAGGCCCAGCCATTAAATGCCTGGTCCGGTGCTGACGAAAACCTAAAGTCAGGCCAGGATGCATTCTTAAAGAGGTCAAGACTTAATAGTTTAGCCAGAACTGGAAATTACAACCCTCAAATGGAGGAAGTAGGCTAACTAAGGTTTTACTATGAATATTTCTCTATTTAGATTTTTAATCATTATGATTTTCTTTCTCTCAGGGAATCTTCTTGCCGAGAATGAAATAAAACCTTTTGAAATGATTCGATCATCTATTGATTCAATGACACTTGGCTTAGGAGACGATGATAATCGAAAGAGATTAGATAGTGAAAGAGAAGAACTTTATTTAATTATAGATAAAACCCTTTCTCCATATTTTCAGAAAAGATACGCCGGAAGATTGGTTCTGAATCAACACTGGAAGTCGGCATCAGCTAACCAAAGAGAAAGGTTCACCGAGGGATTGTATCAATCGCTAGTGAGGTCTTACGCACTTACATTGCTGAATTTTGACGTCAGTCAGATCAGAGTTCTAAATAATGTAATCATCACTCCGGAGACCAAAAAACTTACAGTTAAATCCGAGGTTATGTATCAGGGTGAGCTTATTCCAATGAATTTTAGTTTTGGAAAATTTAAAGAGGGTTGGCGTTTCTATGATGTCAAAATTGAAGGTGTTTCATACATCAAGAATTATCGCAATCAATTTAATGCTGAAATTAACGCAAATGGACTTGACGCCGTAATTCAGCGATTAGAAATCCTCTAGGTCAAACAGTTCATCTTCTAATTCTTCGTCGATAGCTCCGTCTGTTACTTTATAATCTCGATTTTGAATGTAGGAGTCTCTTATATATTGATAAGGATCATAAGAACCGTAAAGCTCTTCTTCAAGAGCTGATAGATCAGACCTTTCTTGGACTTTATCAATAATTCTTATCGCGTATTTGGTGGCTGTATCGTCTATATAATTGATTGGGCTCAATAAATTATCAAATACATCACCAAAGGCATGTCTAACAGTATATGGACCAAATAAAGGTGTCATAAGATACGAACCTGAGTCAAAACCCCAAACGCCTAGCGTTTGCCCAAAATCTTCACTTTTTAATTCATAACCTAGACTTTTAGCAGGATCAAAAAGACCGCCTATACCGATCGTTGTGTTAATGGTAAACCTAAATAAGCTCTCAAATGAAGCACCAAATTTACCTTGGAGAGCTTGGTTAACTATTGTCACAGGGTAATTGGCATTATTAAAGAAATTTTGGACACCAGTTTGAAAAAGCTCAGGTATGACAAAATCATAGCTATCAGCAACGGGTTCCAGGACAGTTTTATCTAGATTTTCATTAAACTCATAAATTGACCGATTCATTTCTTCATAGGGGTCTTTTTCAATAGGAGCTAAAGCACTTTGGTAACTGCATCCGTATGAAATTAAAAGCACAAAGATTAAAGTAATTTTTAAAAAAAATGATTTCATCGTCTTTGTCTGTTCATCTCATCTATATATTCTTCAATTTCATTAAGTCTTGCAATGAACTTAGCAGTTTGAACTTTAGATAATGATTCAAATGATAGGGCAACCTTCAACTGTTCTCTTGCTTGCTCAAAGCCCCCGATACTTAAATAGTATTCTGCCATGTAAGAAAACGAGTCAGCAAAATCACCAGCTTGATTTGCAGAGTTTGCAATCAGTCTAATTTGAGATGGCGAAGGAGGGATTGTATTAAATAAGTCGAGTAATATTTCATGAGATTGTTTGGGGTTTCCATAATTCAATTCTGCTTCAGCATAGGCTAATGTAAGCGGTACATTTCGAGGTGACAGATTTAGTCGCTCCTTGATATAAGTTATTCCTCTATTGGTTTGGCCTTTTTTGATCAATAGCTCCATATAAGCAATATGAAAGTGAGCATAATCTGAATTTTGCAGGATCAATTTTTCGAGTATATTTTCAGCTTTTTCTAATAAACCCAATTCGATAGATATTAGAGCGAGACCATAGAGGTCTCCAATGGATTTATTGCTTAGGTTACTGTTTAGATTAAGGCTTTGTGTTTTATTTTCAAAGTAATCTAGAGTCTTCTCAGGGAGTTTACTGTCGAGAAAGCGAATTCGATTCTTGGTAAGCTCAAACCCTAGGGATTCTTCTACAGTTTCAACAACCATATTTCTAGCTTGTTTTTTGGCTGATGCTGAGCGATTTACAGAAGTTGGATGAGTTCTTAAGAATTCTGTTGAAGCTGCATTTCTTGGATCTTCACCAGTGGAGAGCTTATTGAAAAAATCTGCCATTGCGTAAGGGTCATAATTTGACAACCCCAGAGTTTTTATTCCTATTGCATCGGCTTCAACCTCCATTTCTCTTGTGAAGTCTATTTGACCTTGGGTCATTATAGCAGGGGCAGCAAAAGCTCCAGCCTCAACCAATTCTGGACTTCCTGTTGCCGCACCAAGTAATATTGCTCCCAAGAGAACAAGACCACCCTGAATAGAATTAGGAACTTGATCACCAATTTGTCTTGAAATATGTCTTTGTGTGACATGACTTATCTCATGGGCTAAAACTGAGGCTAACTGACTTTCATTATCAGCATTAACACACAGTCCTGTGTGAATACCTATATACCCTCCAGGCATGGCAAAGGCGTTTATTGAGTTTTGTGGAACAAAGAAATAATTAAAATCAAAGTCGCCACTTTGTACCTTTGAAGATAACTTTTCTCCCAGGTTTTGTATGTATTCAGCAAGCAATGGGTCTTCAACTACTTGTTGTTGTGCTCTAAGACTTCTGAAATAGGATCTACCAATAGCAGGTTCATCCATTTTTGATAAATAAATATCCGAAGGATTTCCAAGATCGGGCAATTCTATCTCTGCCAACGACGAGGTGCCGTAGAAGAATAGAGTGAGAACAAACAATCTTAATGAGACTAAATACATAGACTATATTTCTTTTATAGATTCAATTACGTCATCTACATGACCTTTAACCCTAACTTTTCTCCATTCTTTAATAAGCTTACCGTTTGTATCAATAAGAAATGTGCTTCTCTCTATTCCCATATATTTTCTTCCATACATATTCTTCTCTTTGATCACATTAAATAGATTGCAGACTTTCTCATTTTCATCAGAGATAAGATTGAAGGGGAAATTAAATTTTTTGATAAACTTTTGATGAGATGCCACTGAATCTTTAGACACCCCAATTACTTCGGTGTTAAGTTTTTTTATAACACTATAATTATCCCTAAAATCCTCTCCTTCTTTTGTGCACCCAGGCGTATTATCTTTTGGGTAAAAGTAGAACACAAGATTCTTGCCTTTATTTTCACTAAGTTTAAATGTTTCTTCGTTGTCCAGAAGTGCTTTAAAATCTCGGACTTTTTTACCAACTTGTACTTTAGACATAGTTCTCTCACCTATAAAAATATAATAATAAAAATTGAGTATTTGGTAGACTCATCTCATTATTTTATATTAACTCCACCACAAAGAGTATTAACTGAATATTTTATAAACTAAATCATAAATGATATTGAAGAAACTATGATTATTGACAAATGCTATAAGAAGCAGACTATTACGAAATATTTTCTATTTCCAGTCGCTGTAATAACTATGACTAGTTGCAGTTTGTTTGAGCCTGCCGTGCAAACCTGTGATGAAGCTCAAGAATATCAAGAAAGTTACTCAATTCCTGACTTAGTGATTCCAGAGACACTAAGAGAGATACAAAAAAGATCCTCGTTTTATATACCTGAAATCGCCGAGTTAAAATCCCCGATATCAGAAGAGTATTTGCCTGTACTAAAAGAAGAGTTAGAGTCTAAAGCTGAATCAGAAGAACAGATCTCTGGTGACCAGTTATCAGAGTTACTAGACTTGATTGATCGAACTATCGAGGGTCGAGACAATGCAATAGAGGGACAAACATATAAGCAAAAAAGTTCTATAAAGCCAACAAAATCATCCACAGGTGAATGTTTAGATGTGTCACCTAATTATTTTGCAGATGGAGTTTTAAAGACTAATAGGCCAAGTCAATTATCTGAAAGGTCTCAAGCAGAATCAGATGAAAAAGGTTGGTGGCAACGAATGAGAGATAGAAGAAAGAATAGAGAAGAGGAAAGCAACCCTTAATCTCTATCTAAAAGCCCCATTTGTTTGGAAATAATACCTAACATGACTTCATCACTTCCGCCTCCAATGGAGCCCAATCTAGTGTCTCTATAAGCTCTAGCGACTGAGCTTTCCCACATAAAGCCCATTCCACCCCAGAACTGGAGGCAGGCATCGGTTAGCTCTCGTCCTAATCGACCAGATTTGAGTTTAACCATAGAGGCTTTTGTAAGAACATCTTTACCGTCTATATATTCTTCCACGGCGTTGTAGGTTAATGCTCTGAGTAATTCCACTTCAGTTTGCAGTTCTGCCAGTTTAAATTGCACAATTTGGTTATCTAGAATTGGTTTTCCAAATGTTTCTCGTTGTTTAGTGTATTCAATGGTTTCTTGAATAATATTTTCATAACTTTTTAAAGCTGATGCTGCTGCATAAATTCTCTCTTCCTGAAATTGAAACATTTGATACATAAAACCCATTCCTTCTTCACCGATTCTATTTCTTTGAGGTACTCTGACGCTATCGAAGAATATTTGGGCAGTATCAGAGGAGCGCATCCCTAATTTATTTAGAGGCTCGGATAGAGAGACTCCTGGTGTGTCTGAAGGGACTATGATTAATGATTTATTTTTATGTCGCTGACCTTCGCTCGTGTTGGCTAATAAGCAAAAATAATCAGCTTGAGTTGAATTGGATATCCACATTTTTGTCCCGTTGATTACATAGTCATCACCATCTTTCTTTGCTTCAGTTTTAATTGCGGCAACATCTGAACCTGCGTGCGGTTCACTCACAGCAATAGAGGTAACTGCATCTCCAGAAATGGCAGGCACTAAAAATTCATTACAGAGTTCCTCACTGCCAAACTTTGCAAGCGCAGGGGTTGACATGTCTGTTTGTATCCCTATACCCATACCAACTCCACCAGTCTGTATTCTGCCCATTTCTTCGGCAAACACTATCGAATAACTATAATCAAGTCCGAGTCCTCCATATTTTTCAGGTTTGCTGATACCAAGCATTCCTAAATCGCCTAATTTTTTAAATAATTCATGTGCTGGGAAAATGCCATCTTCTTCCCACTGATCAACGAATGGATTGATTTCGTTGTCTACAAATTTTGCAGCAGTTTCTCTTATGCTTTCGTGTTCATCAGTCCATTTCATAATATTTCCTTTTTAAACTCTTGCCCCTTTTTCAGGGGGGGTTTCTGGATCTCCGGCAAAACATTGTGCTATAGACATCCAATGATTTGCAATAGAACCAGTTACTTCTAATTTAGTGTCTAACACATTCCTATTTTGCGTGACAACATGACAAAAATCACTAGCTAAACCATAAATTGAGTTTTCATCAGAAGGTTCGTTCCACTCCCATTGCTTGTTCGATGGAGAATGTAGAACAATATATGGTTTTTGTTTTGGGACTTCTAATTTTCTATTAATATAGGTCCACTCATATGTTTTAATGCCGATATTAACGATGTTTTTAATATCGTCATTATAAATTCTAGTTTTTCCTTTTAGATCATAGATTGCTTGAGCGTGTGACCAGATTTCCATATACCGTGCAGTCATAAACATTCTAGCGCCCATGTCAGGGCCAAACCATTTGCATCGTGTTTTTGGATCTACCCGTTCAAAAGTCTCACACATAAGATCATTTGATCTTAACCACCCATCAGTTAATTCTTTTTTGCCTGATGTTTTAAGTCGTTCGAGAATAATCATTGCTCTACTCAATGATTCTTGTTCTTTCGAAAATGCTGAGAAAATAAATTGTCCTTCCTCATTAAATTTCTCGGGCTTATTAACCGAATAGATCGTCATTAAGTCAAAATAATACAAGTGAGAGATAATTAACTCAGTAGACCAATCTTTAAATCCGGTAGGGGACAACCAATCGTCATCAGTTAAAGAATCGACTAACTCGTTCAGAGTCATCATTTCATTTCTTATTGCTGCAATTATTTCTTTCATTTATTTGTAATAGAATATTATCTTTGGTAATGTTTTGTCAATAATATTACCAATAGCTATTTTTTAATGGAACTAAAAAAAATAAAACAACAGTTAGAGTCACGCTTGGACACAACTTCATCAATTTATGAAGAAAACTATAAAGAACTCAAGAAAAAGCTTAGTGATATCGACGATTTACTTGATCTTGCAGAAGCTGGAGGAGGTCCTTATCATCACGAGCGTCTTGCAAAGAAAGGCAAGATGTCAATTCGAGAACGTATTTTTAATGTTTTGGACCCTGACACTCCCTTTCTAGAAATCAGTCCTTTAGCTGCTTATGATTCAGACTACACCATCGGTGGGGGAACGGTAGCAGGAATCGGAGTAATAGCGGGTGTCGAATGTGTAATATTTGGCAATGACCCCACTGTTCTGGCTGGAGCATTAACACCATACGCTGCCAAGAAGTGGGGAAGATGTATAGAAATTGCTAGAGACAATGGTATCCCCTATATAAGTTTTGTTGAATCAGCTGGCGCAGACTTAAGAGTTGATCCAACATCAGACAAAAAACCATGGAACATCGGTGAAGGACACTTTGCCGAATCAGGGAGGTGGTTCTATGAAATGACAGAACTATCAAAAATGAGAATACCAACCATTGCTGTTGTTTTTGGGTCATCCACTGCTGGAGGAGCCTATCAACCAGGGATGTCTGATTACAACATATTTATTCGAGACCAATCAAAAGTTTTTCTAGCTGGACCACCCTTAGTCAAAATGGCCACTGGTGAAATATCAAATGATGAAACACTCGGTGGAGCTCAAATGCACTCGGAGGTTTCAGGCCTATCCGATTATCTTGCTGAGGATGAAATGGACGCATTAAGACTTTGCAGAGAAGTGGTGTCTCATCTCAATTGGAAAAAGAGCGAGTCGCAGTCTAAGGAGGCTTATGAGGAACCGATATACGATAGCGAAGAACTACTTGGTTTAGTCAGCAAAGATCTTAAAACACCGTTTGATATAAGAGAGGCAATTGCAAGATTTGTGGATGGCTCAAGATTTGAAGAGTTCAAACCCTTGTTTGGTTCAACTATAGTTTGCGGATGGGCAAATGTTCACGGTTATCCAGTTGGAATTATTGGAAACAACGGCGCTATATACCCTGATTCTGCACAAAAAGCAGCTCACTTTATTCAATTGTGCAACAAGATAGATACCCCAATAATCTTTCTTCAAAATGTAACAGGATTTCTTGTCGGTAAAGAATTTGAAAGAGATGGGATTGTTAAAAAAGGTTCCCAGATGATTAACGCTGTCTCAAATTCAACAGTACCGCATATAACCATTATTTTAGGGGCTTCTTACGGAGCAGGGACTTATGCGATGTCAGGCAGGGCTTTTAACAATCGATTCACTTTTATCTGGCCTTCAGCAAAGATCGCAGTAATGGGCGGTAAACAAATAGCCGGAGTCATGTCTATGGTTAGAAGAGCAAGAGCTTGGAAGAAAGGAGAAAAATTTGATGAAGAGGAAGATAAGAAATTCACTGAAGCTGTTGAAAAACTCCAAGATCAAGGTTCTGAAGCTCTAGAAGCAAGTGGCTTGATTAGTGATGACGGAATCATAGATCCAAGGGATACAAGAACCATCTTGGGAATCTGCTTATCCGTGGTAAGAAATCGCCCGATCAAAGGCACGGAAGCTTTTGGTGTTTTTAGATTATGAGTGAGCTGAGAAAAATCTTAGTTGCTAATCGGGGTGAAATTGCCTCAAGAATTATTAGATCAGCTCATGATTCTAATCTTTCTGCGGTGGCTATCTATACCAATTCTGATAAGGACTCTCCTTATGTAAAAGAAGCAGATGAAGCTGTCCGAATAGGTACATCTTATCTAGATAGTGAGGCAATTATTAAAGCCGCTAAGGAAACTGGATCGCAAGCAATTCATCCTGGTTATGGTTTTTTGTCAGAGAACCCAGACTTTCCATTACTGATTAAAAAGAAAGGCCTGTTATGGATTGGACCCTCATCTGAAGCAATAAGAGCAATGGGCGATAAGATCGAAGCAAAAAAATATGCCAAGCTTGCAAACCTGCCCATCCTGCCTTCTGTAAAAACTGAGAAGTCTGCAAGCAAAATAGGTTTTCCATTACTCATCAAAGCTGCTGCAGGTGGTGGAGGCAAGGGAATGAGGGTTGTTTACAAACAGAAACACCTCAAAGATGCCATAAGACTTGCAAAGCAAGAGGCGAAGAATGCGTTTGGTGATGAGAGAATCTTTATAGAACGATACGTTGAAAGTTCTAGGCATATTGAAGTTCAGATTTTAGGCGATAAACAAGGGAACATTATCCACCTAGGTGAGAGGGAATGTTCAATCCAACGTCGTCACCAGAAGATTATAGAAGAGGCACCCTCGGTTAGATTAGACAGCGATATAAGGGATCAGTTAACCAGTTCCGCGATCGAGCTAGCAAAACAAATTAAGTATGAATCTGCAGGAACCATCGAGTTCTTATTTGATGATAAGACTAATGAATTTTGGTTCCTTGAGATGAACACACGTTTACAAGTTGAACACCCAGTGACTGAAATGATTACCGGTATCGATATAGTTAAACAGCAAATCAATATTGCGAGGGGTGAAGCATTAAAATTAACACAAGAAGATATAACATTTACCGGTCATTCGATAGAGGCAAGAATATACGCTGAAGATCCTGCTAACGACTTTCTTCCATCAACAGGAAAATTAATAGCTGATAATCACAAAAATGATAATGGCCTAAGATGGGACACCGGAGTAGAAGCAGGAATGCAGATAGGAACTGATTTTGACCCCATGCTAGCAAAAGTTATCTCCCACGGATCCACCAGGGAAGAGGCTTCAGAAAAACTGGCCATAGGTCTTGAAAAGGCACATTTTGGAGGGTTTACCAATAATATTGGGTTTTTATGTAATATTTTGAGAAACCAGGATTTTATTGCAGGAAATACCACCACTGACTTTATTGAATTATACAAACCTGAAGGACAAATTATACTCTCTGAATCAGAGCGAATATTAACCGGGATTTCTGCCGCTCTTTGGATCCAAGAAATAAATCGAAAGACTGCTACTGTTTTAAAAAATATCCCCTCTGGTTGGCACAACGCAAGGTTACCCAATCAAAGAATTTCGTTTGAAATTGATGGAGAAGAGATTGAAATTAAGTATAAACGACTCAGAGACAACTCATTTAAAACCCCTGATGGGACAATTGCTATAGTCCATGGATGGAGCAGAGATTCTATTGATATTGAAATCAACGGTCTTCGCTATAAATACAACATTACAAAAGATGAAGACTTAATACTTATAACGCATCAGCGTGGTTCCAAAGTATTGAAAGTCCTCCCTCGATTTCAATCATCAAGTGCAAAAACTCCTGAAGGCTCTCTTGTTTCTCCAATGCCAGGGAAAGTTACTGAAGTTAATGTAAAGCAAGGGCAGAAAGTATCAATGGGTGATGAATTAGTGGTTATCGAAGCGATGAAGATGAACCATGCTATTTCTGCCGATCAGGACGGAACAGTTGACGAGATCTTTATAAAAGTAGGGGACCAAGTTGATCTCGGTGCCAATCTTTTAATTCTTGAATCTGAGGAGGATAACTAATGAGCCAGACCATATCAAAAGCTAAGCAAGTTGAGTTAACCGATAAGCATATTGAGGTCATGGAAAATTTTGAACGACTATTGGAGTCTGGTATTGCTAATCAGACTATGTCAGACATTGCCTCGACTCTTAAAGTATCTCTTAGAACCTTGTATGAAATTGCACCGAGCAAGGAAGAACTTATTATCTCAACAATCGATCGAATCTTAACCAACACCGCTAAACAAGCCTTTTCTGCAATAAAAGATGTTTCATCACCGCTCAGTAAACTCAGAATTTTCACTGAGATAGGAAATGAAGCGGTTGGGCCTAAGACCAAGAAATTTGAAGTGGATCTTAGAAAAATAAAAGGTGCACAGCAGATGATTGACTTTCACCAGAACGCCTACATTCGGCAAATCAATAAATTACTTCAAGAAGCCATCAAAGCAAATGAGATCGAATTGATTGACACACAAGCAGTGGCGATGATTCTAGGCGGGATTGCCCAAGAGTATTCAAAACCTGAGATTGTTATGCAGTTAAATCAATCCCCTGAAGCTTCAGCAAACATGATAACTGATCTAATTATTAGAGGATTATCCAAGGAGAAACAGTGAGTAAGAATATAATTAGAATTGCGAACTGCAGTGGCTATTATGGCGATAAGTTATCGGCAGCAAAAGAGTTAGTGGAAGGCGGCCCAATAGATGTTTTAACGGGGGATTATCTCGCCGAGTTAACCATGGGTATTCTCTACGGGCAAATGCTTCAAAGAGGTCAGGATAAAGGTTACGTCGCAACATTCCTCAAACAATTAAGAGAGATTGCCAAGACATGTCACGATAAAAAAATAAAGATAGTAGTTAATGCTGGCGGCTTAAATCCAGAGTCAATGAGTCAAGAGGTGCAAAATATTCTCAATGAAATGAATATTACTAGTAAGGTGGCATATATCGAAGGCGATAATATAGTTAATGACCTTGAGGATCTTCAGAAGCAGGGCCAGGAATTTATCAATATGGATCGGCAAATCTCATTAAAAGATTCAGGCCATAAAGTTCTAACTGCCAACACTTACTTAGGCGCCTGGGGTATTAAAGAGGCTTTGGATCAAGGTGCAGATATTGTGATTTGCCCACGTGTGACCGATGCTTCTGTTGTCATCGGTCCGGCGGCATGGAAATTCAACTGGCAAAGAGACGACTACGATCAGCTAGCCGGTGCCTTAGCAGCTGGCCATATTATTGAATGTGGCGCTCAGGCAACAGGAGGTAACTATGCATTCTTTCAAGAAGTAGAAAGCTTTAAAAATATTGGTTACCCGATCGCAGAGATCCATGAAGACGGTTCGTCTGTTATTACGAAACATGAAGGCACAGGCGGCTTGGTTTCAGTGGGCACTGTAACGGCGCAACTTTTATATGAGATCGGTTCAACAGAATACCTAAACCCAGATGTAACTGCACATTTCAACACCTTAAAAATGAAGCAAGTTGGAGATAACAGGGTTTCCATAAGCGGTTGCAAAGGATCGGAACCACCCACAACTCATAAGGTTTGTGTCAACCTATCAGGTGGCTTTAGAAACGGCATGGAATTAATTCTTACAGGCTTGGATATCGAAGAGAAAGCTGAAATCTTTACTGAAGCCTTATTTGATCTTCTAGGAGGCAAGGATCAATTTGATGAGGTGGATATACAATTACATCGACAGGATAAAGAAGACCCTGATTCTCATGAAGAGGCAATGGCTTTCTTAAGGATAACGGTTAAATCGAAGGACGCTAAAGTTGTGGGACGTATTTTTACTGCCAAAGTTGTTGAGCTTGCTTTGGCAAATTATCCGGGCTGGTTTTCTAAGGATTCCATAAGCTCTGGAACACCTTTTGTGCTTTACTGGCCAACAACCATTGATTCTAAATTTGTTAAAGAAATCGTGAATATTGATAATAAAAGCATTGAAATTACTCCAACCAACCAAATGAACCTTTCATCTCATAAATTCACTTTTGATAAACCTGAAATAGCCACTTATGAGAGTGAGGAGAAACAAGAGACCTTCTTTGGCAGATTAGTTGGTGCTCGATCCGGGGATAAGGGAGGTTGTGCGAATTTGGGCGTTTGGGTTAAAACTGACGATGCTTATTCATTTTTATTTCATTATTTAACTGTTGATAAACTTAAGGAATTGCTTACGGATTTAGAACAATATGACATTGAGCGTTATGACTTTCCAAACGTTAGGGCCGTTAATTTCTATATCCATGGAATTTTAGGCGATGGCGCTTCATCTAATACAAAAGTTGATGCGTTAGCAAAGTCACTTGGCGAATACCTTAGAGCTAAGAAAGTAAATATCCCAAAACAACTTATCGAGGACTAGCAAATGATAAATACAAAATTAAAAGACCCTAATGACTATAAACTTGATGCCACTCAAATCGAGATTAATAAACATATACTTACCATCACTCTTAATCGTCCTGAGAAGAAGAACGCCATCAATGATGCCATGTCCAATGAAATAATATACGCCTTAAAGTACGCATCAGAAAATGATGTTGTCCGAGTTGTTATTATTCAAGCCCATGGGGATACATTTTGTGCAGGAGCAGATTTAAAAGGGATGCTAAGCGGTTCTGTTGTCAATGATTCCAGTGTTCCCAAGCTAGGAGAACTTGATGACATTAGTTTATTGATCAGGAATTTAAATAAACCAACCATCTGCAAAATCCAAGGCAATGTTTTTGCAGGCGCTCTACTAATGATAACGAATTCGACACACGCGATCGCCGCTGATCACGCGATCTTTACTGCTCCTGAAATAAAAAGAGGTATTTGGCCATTTATGGTTATGGGAGGTTTGTTCAGAGTGATGCCAAAACGACAAGGGCTTGATTTTATAATGAGAGGAGAATCAATAGATGCCGCGACTGCTGAGCAATACGGTCTTATTAATGAGGCTACGCCATTGGATAATCTCGATACCGTAGTTGAAAAGTTGGCTAAGACTTTCTCTAAGCTTCCCCCTAATACCATGCAGATGGGATTGAAGGCATACAACGAGCAAGACCATATGGCTTTTGATAAAGCTCTACCTTATCTTAGACAGCAGCTGAAAGAGTGTTTGGAATCTGATGAAGCAAAGGAAGGCATTACAGCGTTTTTAGAAAAAAGAGAACCGGATTGGGTTGGAGACGACGATGAATCTTGATTTTGGAACTGAGTACGATAGTTTCAGAGATGAAGTAAGAGAATTTTGTGATCGTTACAAAGGAGTTCAGGTCACCGGCAGTTTGTTTCAGTACCTGGAAGCTACTAACAGCAATAGCGATGATGAATTAAAGATATCAGTTCAAGAGTGGCAAAAGATTCTCATTGAGAAGGGCTACTTTGCTCGTCACATACCTAAAGAATTCGGAGGTTATGGAGGAGAGTTGGATATTGTTAAGAATAGCATCATTAATGAAGAATTCTCAAAAGCTAAAATTCCAGATGGTGCTGGTGGTCAAGGCATAGATTTTTTGATACCCACGCTCCTAGAGATGGGCACAGATGAACAAAAGCAGCGATACATTAAACCGGCGCTTCATTTGGATGAGATTTGGTGTCAAGGTTACTCAGAACCTAATGCAGGTAGTGATCTTGCCAGCTTGCAAACCAAAGGGGTCCTTGATGGCGATGAATGGGTCATCAATGGTCAAAAGATATGGACGAGCACGGCGAAATACGCACAAATGATGTTTTGTTTAGTTCGAACAGAACCCGATGCACCAAAGCATAAGGGCATTAGTTATCTTTTAATCCCCATGGACACTCCCGGTATCGAGATTAGACCGTTGGTCGATATGACCTTGGATGCCGGTTTTAATGAGGTCTTTTTCACTGATGTTCGAATCCCTGCTACCAATATTGTCGGTAAGCGAGGTCAGGGGTGGTTGGTGGCAAATAAAACTCTAGTCCACGAGCGAGGATCCTTGGGTGATCCAGCAAAAATGGTTTCCAGATTTAATAAACTTGTTGAACTAATGAAGACAGAGACTATTGATGGACAACGGGCGATCGATAAACCTGTTTATAGAGATCGATTAATGAAAATTCAAGGCAAAGTCTTAGCGCTTAAAGCTCACGGATTGAGACTTTTGTCAGCAAGGTTAAACAAAGGACAAGATGTAGCATTAGCAACTATGATCGTGAAACTCTACGGAACTGAGATGAGATACGAGTTGGAGTCTTTAGCTATTGATGTCATGGGCGAACTAGGAACTCTCTATGAAGACAGTCCTCATCTTAGGAATGGAGGAGGCTGGCAATACGCCTACATGTATTATCTTGGTTTGATTATTGGGGGAGGCACCAGCCAAATTCAAAAAAATATCATCTCTGAAAGAGGTTTAGGTATGCCTAAAGAGCCAAAGGTAAAGGAAGCATAAAATGTATTTTGGTTTATCTGAAGAACAGCAATCCTTTCAAGAGATTATCCGTAAGTTTCTTGAGGACGAAGCAACAATAGACAAAATCAAGCTTTTTAATAAAGGTGATCTTGCAGATTTTCCTGAGGCCATGCATAAGGGTCTCTTGGAACTTGGCATTAACGGTTTAATAATTCCAGAGCAATACGGTGGACTCGGTCTAGATATACTATTTGCTACTGCCGTTTCTCAAAGTCTTGGTGCCGGTGTGGCTCCAAGTCCATTTATTGGGTCTTATGTCTTGGCTCCATATGCCATCCTTCAAGCGGGTAGTGATGAGCAAAAAGAAAAATATTTATCAGGCATTTCTGAGGCAAAAATAAAGTTTGGAGTTGGACTAACAGAATACATAGCCTCTAGAGACAACGCTGAAATTGTTTTTGAAAACGGGAAAATCAACGGCAGAGCACTTTTTGTAATCGATGCTGCCAATGCTACCCATTATCTTATTAGCGACTCATCAGGCATCCTTTCAATAATTAATTCCAATGATCCAGGACTAGAAATAATTAATTTAACCACCGTTGATAAGACAACCTCAGTGGTTGAATTGAAAATGAACAATGTCAATGCTGAATGCTTAGATTCTCCAGAAAATAACTCTGATAATACTCAAAGGTTAGTGGATCTAGGGCGGCTAATGATTGCTGCTGATTCACTTGGCGCCGCCCAAGTAATGATTGATAAAGCGGTTGAATACTCAATGCAGCGAAAGCAATTCGGCAGGGCGATAGGTAGTTTTCAGGCTGTCAAACATATGTGCGCCCAAATGGCAGCTGATCTTGAACCCTGTTATTCATTAATATGGTATTCCGCCCATTCTATGGATCACATTCCTGAAGAATCCAATCTAATGGCATCGCATTCAAAGGCCCATGTCTCTGATGTAGCCTCTTACATAGCCAAGACCTCAACAGAAGTCCATGGAGGCATGGGTTTTACAGATGAATTAGGTCTTCATTATTGGTTTAAGCGAATTGGTTTAAATCGCCAATTATTAGGTGGTGTGGATACTGTAAGAGAAGAGGTTGCTGATTCTCAAGGTTTCTAATATCTATTCCTTACAATTCCCAATCTCAATTTGAACAACAGAGGTGTCAAAATTACTCGATGGTGAAAATAAATCAACATATCTCATGTAGTTGTAGTTGGATAAATTGAGAATAAATGCTGAGGTACCAGACGAGTTTCGACAATGAAAATTCTTTGATGATGTGACATCTATCTCTAATTCACAGTCGTAAGTTTGATTAAGGTAACTGATTGTTTGATTTTCTTGATCGATGGCAAGAAAGAAAGGAATTTTCTCGAATTCTTTATTTTTCCAACTGTTAATGTTGAATTTGTACTCATTACCTTCTGAAATAAAACCGGTTGATGCAAAGGGAACACAAGTGGCTGACTGTGTCTGTAGAGAGATTAAGAATAATATGGATATAGACAGTCTTAAATACTTCATCTAATTTTCAGTCTTAGCTCTAAATTCTTCATTGCTTAAAAAAACACAGTCCGCAAACCATCTTTTTTTTATTTCTGATTTACCCTCCATTGTCGAGGATATTATGGTTCCACTTTGTCTCATTGTGTATTTATCAAGAACAAAAACAGTTAGTTCGTTTTTCATTTGGTTCCATGCCACAGTTTTATTATCCAGTTTTGTGACTTTGTACTCTTCAATTACATTTTGAGTTTCGTTCCAGTAAGAAACAATCTTTTGAGTGGAATCGATTATCCAGTAGTTATCGACCCTATTTCCATTATCCGTGTGAAAACAACTTAGATTTTGCGAGTGATTAGTAGCATATACTTCAAAGGGGCAGAGTATAAGGTAAATGATGAAAAATATTCTGTGTGGAATCATGATGTTATTTTATAAGAATTTTTAAGATTTTTCATAAAACAGAGCGTTTCTGTACCAAATTCATTAATTTACTCAGAACACCTATAGATAAAGGCGTTTAGCTAAAAAACAACACCAATATAGGGGAAAAAAGACCACTTAATCTTTGCTATCTTAGAAAATATAGGCAGAATTAAAGACTGATTTATATAAATTACTCGTTCTTCGAAAAAATTTAGGGGGAATTACCTTATGAAGCGACTAATAAGCTCGGCTATCGCAGTAACAGCTTCTGTTATGTTTGCGATAACAAATATTCACGCTGCTGAATTGGAAGAAATCATCGTCACAGCTACAAAGAAAGAAGAGAGTCTCCAAGACGTCTCGGTTTCTGTTAGCGTTATAAGTGGTGATAAAATCCAGGAAGCAGGATTACATGATCTTAAAGATATTGGCCAATATATACCTAACTTTAATGTCTCTGAGAATGCTATTTCTACGATAGCATCTATGAGGGGTGTCGGAGTAGGGGCTAACCAATCTTTTGAACAATCAGTAGGTCTGTTTGTTGACGGTGTCCACTTAGCTAAGGGCCGTCAGTTTAGAACTGGACTATTTGATGTTGAAAGGGTGGAGGTACTTCGTGGACCTCAAGGTACTCTGTTCGGAAAGAATACTTTGACTGGTGCCATAAATGTTATCTCAGCTAAACCTGAAATTGGTGGTGATTTTGGCGGTCAAATTTCATTGGCTGTTGAAGATGAGAACAGTGCTAATATCATTGATGGACATCTTAATATTCCAGCAGGTGATAATTTTGCAGTTAGACTCTCTTTTAAAGACCGAGAAGATGATGGCTACATCACTAATGCCTACCTAGGTACTACCGGACCAACTGCTGATGAGCAAATGCTCAGATTCAGCGCTGCTTGGCAACCAAGTGATGATTTAAGAATTGATATCAAACACACTGATGGAGAGCACATTAGGGTTGGCAGTACAGTTGTACAAAAAACCTTTGATATGGCTATGCCTCCAACACCAACAGCTGGACTCGCTTTTCTGGTTGCTAATAATTTCTTCCCAAGTTTTGTTGCTAATGTAGGCAATTTTGTAGGTGGTGAAGATCTTAATACCGGTGCCACTAAAGGCGCTATGCAAACTTTGGGTATAAACCCGGTTGGTACACACACCAATACTTCTGATACAGCGATTAATATTAGTTATGACATGGCTAATGGCATGAATATGAAAGCTACTATTGGTAACGCAAAATATGATTATATCGATGGTATTGATGCAGACTTTGGTCCGTTCCAACTTGTATCAAGAGACGACTGGTCTGAGTATGAGCAAGATAGTGTCGAAATTAGATTGAGTTCAGCAGCTGATGCTGATGTGCAATGGACAGTAGGTGCTTATTGGGATGACCAAATGCAAGACATCGATCGTTTGATCGATCTTGATGGATCTCTTGGCGGATTAGTTGGTGTTTTAAACAGCATGGGTATGTTGCCTTATAAAACATTATTTACAATCCCGCCATCCACCTTATTAGCTTTACCCAGTGGAGGGACTAACCCGTTTCCGTTCCCACTAGGAGCTGGAGCAGTTCCTGGAACTGGTCCATATTCTAATGGAATGGTGTGGGCTCCTGGAGCACCGCTTTATATGAATGATACTTGTGAAGTCGAAGTAGCTTTTAATACTTATGCCGGTACGAGTCTGCCTCCATGTGCTCTTCAAAACGCTTTTAATCATTTGACGAGAATTGGTTACTGGACTCAAGAGACAGATGCTAAAGCAATCTTTGGTCAATTCACTACGGATATCAGTGATAGTGTCGAATTAACTATGGGTGTTCGATACGTTAGAGAAAGCAAGCATATTATTGCTGGAACTTGTTTGGGTGCTGATACTACAGGGCTACAGAATTGTAACCCAAGCGCGTTTATCGCAGGAATTCTAGGCGCATCTTATGATACTTGGGCGCATGATTTTGTCGATGTACCACAAAGAGACACCGAACACTGGTTGCCTTCTATCCAAATTGAAAAAAGATATGGTGATGATCACATGCTCTATTTAAGTTTCAATAAAGGGTATAAGAGTGGTGGATTTAACGCCGCTGATGATCAAAATCCAATGTTTATGAATGTGGGTGGTCAAAAAGTACCAATTCCATCTGAGCCTGATCCGTCGTTTGAATACGATGATGAAACCTCAGAATCTGTAGAGATAGGTGGTAAGCATACTTTTGGTGATAACATCCAGTTTAACTGGGCATTAGCTAATGCTAATTTTGATAACCAACAAGTATCAACATTCCAAGGCACAGGCTTTGTTGTCGGTAACGCGGCATCTTCAGAAATCAATACGCTTGAAATTGACTTGATCTGGCAAGCTACTGATAGACTCAGAATGACTCTTGCAGCAGCTTATCTAGATGCTAAGTATAAAGAGTATACAACTGCAGCTTGTACTGAGAATCAAGTGGCCTTCTTTAGAGGCGCAGCAGGTGCAGCTAACGGTTACGATCCGAAAACAATCTCAACAGCCACATTTGGGCCTAATGTAACTGACCCAACTGGCAAGTGTAGGATTGTTTGGAACGCAGCTGGATTCTATGCAGGCGGTAATCAGGACTTATCTGGTGCTGATTTAGGAGTAGGGGATTACAACGGTTCATTACTCATAGATTACAATCAGCCATTAGCGAATGGTATGGTTCTGTTCGCAGGAGTTGATTACAACTTCTTCGATGACTATGGATACACTGGTGACTTGGATCCAATAGACTTCCAAGAAGGTAACGCCAGAGTAAATGCAAGAATAGGTATTACCACAGGTAACCTGACTGCATTGATCTATGGACGTAATATTACAGATGAGAACATTGCTGTAGGTGGATTTGATACTCCACTTCTAGCTGGTGCTCACTCAATCTATATGGGTGAAACTAGAGTTGTAGGAGCGAGAGTAACCTACAAGTTCTAATTCTGTAACACTAGAACAATAAAAAGAGGCGATTTATTCGCCTCTTTTTTTGTGTAAAATGACATGATGAAAATCGATGCAGGAATAATGATCAATAACCCCTTAGAAGCTGGTCCGGCTTTTAAGTTGGTCGAAGATGCTGGGTACGATGGAGCATATACATTTGAAGGGGCTCACGATCCTTTTCTCCCGCTTGTTTCTGCTGCATCGCAAACAAATAAAATAGAATTAATAACATCAATTGCAGTCGCTTTCGCACGAAACCCAATGACATTAGCCAATATTGGTTATGATCTTAATCTTGTTTCAGAGGGTCGTTTTCTTCTAGGGCTAGGCTCCCAAATCAAACCGCATATCACTAAACGTTTTTCAATGCCATGGTCTCAGCCTGCAGCAAGGATGAAAGATATGGTGCAAGCTATCAAAGCAATTTGGGATTGTTGGCAGAATGGAACCAGACTTAATTACAGAGGTGAGTTCTACTCACACACTTTAATGACTCCTTTTTTTAACCCAGGTCCTAACCCTCATGGTTTACCGAAGATATATGTTGCAGCGGTGGGCCCACTGATGACGAAAGCAGTTGCTGAAAGTGCTGATGGGTTATTAGGGCATCCTTTTAGTTCGCCCGCTTATTATAATCAGGTTACTGTACCGATCATTGAGAAAGGACTGGAGACAGTTGGGAAAACCAGAGATCAATTTGACTTATCAATTAGTGTTATGACTGGGATTGGAGCTACAGAGGAATCTCACAAGAAAGCTGTTCAGGCTTGTCGTGAACAAGTGGCATTTTATGCCTCTACACCAAATTATGTTGCGGTTCTTGAAACTCATGGCTATGGCGATCTGAGCAAAGAACTTAACCAGTTATCGAAAAAAGGAAAATGGCAAGAGATGGGCGAAGCTATTGACGATGAAGTTTTAAAAACATTTGCAGTCGTTGAAGAAACCCCAGAGGCTCTTGCTCAAGAAATTAAAAAACGCTACGGATCAATTGGCCAGAGAATTGCTCCGGTACTTTATACCGGTGAGCTTGATCTTGCAGCTGATGTTTTAAAGGCGCTAAAAGCTGAATAGCTAGAAGTTATTTAAAGTTAGGCTCTCTTTTCTCAAAAAATGCCTTTATAGCCTCAAGGCTATCTTCTGAACCGTGTAATGAGTTGTTGGCTTCTGCTTCAAGTTTAAAGGTATCTTCATAAGAGGCAGTCATCGCTGCTCTCATAACTTTCTTTGTTTCCCTAAGAGATTGTGATGATTTTCGTGCTAAAGATTCTGCCCACGCCATTGTCGAACTCATTAATTCATCATCACTAACGATTTTATTCGTTAAACCTAATTCAAGACATCGTGCTGCTGAAACATTGTTTCCCTCAATTGCCATTTCATAAGCCAATTTATAACCAACGGAACGTGTGAGAAACCAGTTTAATCCTCCGTCTGGAATTAGAGCAATATGAACAAAAGCTTGTTTTAGATAGGCGCTTTCTGACATCACCATTAAGTCACAAGCAAGTGCAAAAGCACTACCAATTCCAGCTGCAGGACCATTAACTGCAGCAATTACAGGCTTAGGCATATTCATAATAGCCACTAGGCTAGGCATATAACCTTCTACGAGCCCCTCATAGACCAAACGATCGTTGCTGTGATCATCCATACCCGTTGGATCAGAAAGATCTGCACCAGCAGAGAAGCCTTTGCCTGTGCCAGTGATAATGACAACTTTTATTGAGTTATCATCAGAAATTGTTTTGATAGCGTTTTGAGTTTCAATCACCATTTTACTGTCAAATGCATTTAACTTATCAGGTCTGTTGAAACTGAGCGTTGCAATGCTGTTATTTTGATCGATAGTTAATGTTTCATAATTCATTGGTTTTCCTTTTAAGAAACGTTTCTTCCTTTGTCATCCCAGTAAGGCTCTCTTAGTTCTCGTCGAAGTATCTTGCCCGATGGGTTTCTTGGCATCTCTTGAATAAAGTTTATTGAAGTAGGGCATTTATAGGAGGCTATCTTCTCTTTAGTTGAGTCTATTATATCTTGCTCAGTTAGTTCAGCGCCTTCTTTTAGAATCACAAATCCTTTTACCGTTTCACCCCATTTATCATCGGGTACGCCTACTGCAGCTGCATCGATAATGTCAGGATGACTCATTAGTGCATTCTCAACTTCAGCAGGGTATATATTTTCTCCACCAGAAATAATCATGTCTTTGACTCGATCATAGATATAGAGGAAATCTTCATCATCAAAGTATCCAGCGTCTCCAGTGTGAAACCAGCCGTCAACAATGGATTCATTGTTGGCTTCATCTCTATTCCAATAACCCTTCATGATGATTGTTGACTTAATGGTTATTTCACCAACATCTCCTGTTGGTACTTCATTCCCATTCTCATCAACAATTTTAATATCAACGCCAGTGTATTTTTGCCCACACGATCTAAGTTTTCCTAAAGAAGGCTCATGATGTTCAGGTGCTAAGGTTGTGCCAATCCCTGAAGTCTCAGTAAGGCCATAGACTTGCCAAAATTCACAACCCATAACATCAATAGCTCTTAATAAGGTATCTTCAGATATAGGAGATGCTCC
>ENA-UPTF01000060-UPTF01000060.1-marine-metagenome-genome-assembly--contig:-NODE-60-length-69119-cov-5.283958_pt1 | contig 69119 bp, 68 predicted proteins | sample MGYA00238166_ERZ767019 | MGnify/ENA primary metagenome ERZ767019 (study PRJEB28930, sample SAMN06266391) | marine metagenome | isolation source: Sea water from 250 m depth | place: Atlantic Ocean | study... | reverse complement strand
TTGGGAAATGACAGGAATAAAATCAAACTAAAAATCCAACTACTTAAATTTAAAAAGTGAAAAAATGAAAATAATTTATTAAAAAATTAAATAAATTACCAGCAACAAACTGCTGATACTATTTTATAAGAATAGTAAATAAAAAACCCACTTTATTTTGTGGGTTTTTTTGTTTGTAGTCCCAAGGGGAATCGAACCCCTGTTTCATGGATGAAAACCATGTGTCCTAACCCCTAGACGATGGGACCAAATACGAATGCAAATATATTAGTACCCTTATGATTTCAAAAAAAAATTAAATAAAATAAATAAGTAATATCATAAAAATTTGAATTAAATGGATTCGTATATACTTTTGCTGAAGATTTAATAAATAACAATGAATAAAATCAAGATAGGAATAAACGGATTTGGTAGAATTGGAAGACTTGTTTTTAGAGCTGCATCAGAAAATAAAAACATACAAGTAGTAGGCATTAATGATTTAATTGATACTAACTATATGAGTTATTTGTTAAAATATGATACAACTCATAGTAAATTTGATGGTTCAATCTCTGTTAATGGAAACAATCTTGAAGTAAATGGTAAAAAAATAAGAGTTACCAATGAAAAAGATCCTTCAAAATTAAACTGGTCTGAAGTCGAAGCTGAATATGTTATAGAATCAACTGGACTATTTCTAACTAAAGATTCTGCAAAAGGTCATATCAAATCAGGAGCTAAAAAAGTAATCATGTCTGCCCCATCAAAAGATGATACTCCAATGTTTGTTATGGGAGTAAATAATAACCAATACACAAGTGATATGAATTTTGTGTCAAACGCATCTTGTACAACAAATTGTCTAGCTCCTCTAGCAAAAGTATTACATGATAATTTTGGAATAGTTAATGGTCTTATGACTACTGTTCATGCAACAACTGCATCTCAAAAAATTGTGGACGGTCCATCAACAAAAGATTGGAGAGGTGGTAGAGCTGCATTTGCTAATATAATTCCTTCCTCTACTGGAGCTGCAAAAGCAGTAGGTAAAATAATACCAGAACTTGATGGAAAACTTACAGGAATGGCATTTAGAGTTCCTATAATTGATGTTTCAGTTATAGATCTTACTGTAAATCTAAAGTCATCTACTAACTATGAAAATATATGCTTAGCAATGAAAAATGCTTCAGAAAATGATCTTAAAGGAATTATGGGATATACTGAAGAAGATGTTGTTTCCACAGACTTTATAGGAGATTCTAGAACATCAATTTTTGATGCTGGAGCTGGCATAATGCTTAACGATAAGTTTGTTAAAGTCGTAAGTTGGTATGATAATGAATGGGGATACTCTTCAAAAATAGTTGAGTTAATTAAACATATGAATTCTGTCGATAACTAGATAATAGAAATACCCATATCCTTCATTTCTTTAAAAGCTGTCTCTGTTGTTTGAACAGAAATCCCTCTAACACAAGAACATAGTACTTTAGTCTTAAAACCTTCATTATAAGCATCAATAGAAGAATATTTGACACAATAATCTGTTGCTAACCCCACTATATCAACCTGATTAATATTACTTTTTTTAAGAAAATTAGATAAGCCTGTAGATCTAATTTTTCCATTATCATAAAATCCACTATAGCTGTCTATATCAGAATCAACTCCCTTATAAAAGATTTTATGAATTTTATGAGCATTTAATTTTTTAGGAAATTCTGATCCTTTAGAATCTTTAATGCAATGATCTGGCCATAGCATTTGATCTAAATTATTAATTTTAATTATTTGACCAACATTTTTATTTTTATGATTGGAAGCAAAGCTAATATGATCCTTTGGATGCCAGTCCTTAGTTGCAACAACTATATTATAATTATCCATAATAAAATTGACATTATCTATTATTTCATCTCCCTTTGGTACTTCCAGTGATCCTCCTGGCAAAAAATCATTCTGAATATCAATTAAAATCAATGCATTCATAATTTTCTCAAATTAAGAATCATATCATTTTTTTCATGATACAATTTCTTTTCTAGGCCTACTTTATATAAATGAGGATTATGTAACCTTTTAATTGAATTATCAATCTTATCTAATTCACTAGACAATAATTTTTTTATTTTTAAAATTGAAGGATTCTTATAAACAGGTTTACCATTTCTAAAAATTCTAACTAACAATTTAATATGTTTAATATTTTTTGAAAATCTCTTAACTTTAGTTGAATCATGAGGATGTATCATTGTAGAATTTGGATTTTTAATTAATTCATCTACGATCATATCACCATCATATTTTCCTTCATGAATATATCTATGTACCTGTAAAATACCTGGATTATTAATTTTAATTTTTTGCTCTGAAAGCTTAATCTTCTTAATCCAAGATTTATTTTCTTTAATTGCAGATAGTTTATATACAAGCCCAAGAGATGGATTGTCATATCCTGTTACAAGTCTGGTCCCTATTCCCCAAACTGTTACTTTAGATTTTTGTTGTTTTAAACTTGATAAAATAAATTCATCTATATCATTACTTGCAATAATTTTAACATCCTCAAAACCATTTTTATCAAGCAATTTTCTAGATTTTTTACTTAGATACGATAAATCTCCAGAATCAATTCTTATTCCTAATAATTTTTTATTTATTTTTTTTAATTCTCTACCAACTTCAATTGCTTTTTCTACTCCTTTAAGCGTGTCATAAGTATCAACAAGTAAAATACAATTATCAGGCATTACTTCAGAAAAAGATCTAAATGCTTCAATTTCAGAATCGTGAGATAAAATCCAGCTATGAGATTGTGTTCCACTTACTGGAATATTAAAAATTTTACCAGCCAAAACATTAGAAGTACTAGAACAACCCCCAATATATGAGGCTCTACTTGCTGCAAGAGCACCATCAATACCCTGAGCTCTTCTTAACCCAAACTCAAAGATTGGATCCCCAGAAGATACTACATTCATTCTACAAGCTTTAGTAGCAATAAGAGTTTGAAAATTTAAAATATTAACTATAGCTGATTCTATAAGCTGACACTGATACAATGGACCTTTAACTCTAAATATTGGCTCATTAGGAAATACCAATCTTCCCTCTTCTACTGCATCAACATCACATTTAAACTTAAAAGATTTTAAAAATTTTAAAAATTCATCATCAAAAATCTTTTTGTTATTACCTGCCTTAAGTTTTTTTAAATATTTTAAGTCATCATCAGTAAATTTGATATTTTTTAAAAAATCTATCACATATTCTAAACCACAAAACACAGCATATCCTGATTTAAACGGTCTCTCTCTAAAAAATACATTAAAACAAGCTTCTTTATTATGAATTTTTTTTTTCCAATAACCATACGTCATAGTCAACTGATAAAAATCAGTTAACAATGAAAGAGAGCCTCTATAAATTTTACTTATCATTACTATGTAAAGCTACATTAAAAACAACACCAAAAATAACAAGGAACATACCTAAATAAACCAAAAAAGTAAAAGATTCATTAAAGAAAAAATTACCAATAGCTATAACAAATAATATTTCCGTATAACTAACTATTGAAACTGTAGCAACCTTTTCATGTTGATAAGATCTAGTCATAAAATATTGAGCAAATTGAGTAAATATCCCTATAGAAATTAAAATGAAATAATCATATAAAGATGGGTGAACCCAATTAAAATAACTTATAATACCACCTATTGGAAAAGCTATCATTGGAAAATATATCATGAGCACCAATGAATGTTCTTTATCTCTTAAATATCTTATTATATTATAAGCAAAAGCTGCAAAAAGACTACCAGATGCACCTATAATTACACTTTCAATTGTTACTCTTGAATCAAATCCTTGAATCAATAAAATTCCTGAAAAAGCAACAAAAAGAAGAAACCATTGAAAAAAAGACATTTTTTCCTTTAAAACTAATACACCAACAATGCTTGTGAATAATGGAGTTAAATAGATTAAAGTTGAAGCAGTAGCCAATGGAATATTCTGAAGAATAATAAAATAAAGGTACAGACCAGCTGTACCACACAAACCTCTTAAAATAAGTAAAAATCTATTATTTCCAAAAATTGAAATACGTTTTCTTCTAAGTAAAAAAAAAGTTATAAAAAAAGATATAATGCATCGAAAAAATACAATTTCCATAGGAGGAATATGGGGTAGCATTTTTACACCAATTTTAACAACCATAAAAAAAATGGTTGCAAAAAACATAAAGTATATTCCTCTACTCAATTTAATTTAATTCTACCATCTTTAATAGTATATGAATAATCTGATATTTTTAAAAAATCTTTATTATGAGTTACAATAACAAAAGTTTGATTATACTCTTTATTCAGCTTTTTAATCATTTTAATAAGATTTTGGGAGTTTTCAGAATCAAGATTTCCAGTGGGCTCATCTGCAAAAACTATATCTGGTGAATTAATCAAAGATCTAGCTATTGCAACTCTTTGCTGCTCTCCTCCTGATAATTCATTAGGTTTATGATTTAGACGATCAAATAAGTCAAGTTTTTCTAATATTTCTTTAGCTTTTATTTTAATTTTTTCTCTATCTGAACTTGAAATTAATGCAGGAATAGACACATTTTCTAAGACTGAAAATTCAGATAATAAATTATGAAATTGAAAAATAAATCCAATTTTTTTATTCCTAAAATTGGATAAATCATCACCTTTTAATTCATCAAGTTTTTTATTATCAAATAAAACTTTTCCATTAGTAGCTTTATCTAATGTGCTTAAGATATAAAGAAGAGTAGACTTTCCTGCACCAGATTTACCTACTATTGAAACTATTTTTCCTCTCTCAATTTCAATATTTATATCCTTTAAGACCTCTAGATTATCAAATGATTTATAAATATTTATTCCTGTTAACATAGAACAAATTTAAATAATTAAATACCTAACTCTTAATATTATATTATTTAACATTTGATATATATTTTAATATAGTATAGTTTCGTAACTGTTATGAATATACATGAATACCAAGCCAAAGAAATTCTAAAATCCTTCAATGTGAAAATACAAAATGGACATGTTATTTCTTCTCCAATTGAAGCTTTAAAAGCAGCTAAAAAAATGCAAAAAAATCTAAAATCTAAAATTTTTGTCTTAAAAGCACAAATTCATGCTGGAGGTAGAGGAAAAGGTGTAATAAAAGAAACAGGATCCAAAGGAGTCGTAATAGTAAAACACATAGATCAAATAAGGGAAAAAGCAAAAAATATACTTGGTGGAACTCTTGTAACACAACAGACTGGTGAAAAAGGAAAAGTAGTTAATAAATTATTAATTGCAGAAGATGTTTACTATCCAGGAAATTCTGAAATTAAAGAATATTATTTAGGAATATTACTAGATAGAGTAAAAGGTTGTAATGTTATAATGGCTTCTACAGAAGGAGGAGTAGAAATTGAAAAAGTAGCAGAAGAAACTCCTGAAAAAATAATAAAAGAATGGATTGATCCTAAAATTGGTCTTCAAATAAATCAAGTTAAAAAAATTGCATTTGCACTTAATTTAAAAGGAAATGCACAAAAAGAAATGATTAAATTCATACATTCTCTATACGATGCATATGAAAACATTGATGCATCAATGTTTGAAATAAATCCAGTTTTAAAAACTTCAGACGATCAAATTCTCGCTGTCGATGCAAAAGTAAATATTGATGATAATGCACTTTTTAGACATAAAGATATTGAGTTGCTAAGAGATTTAACCGAAGAAGATCCTGCTGAAATAGAGGCTAAAAAATCGAATTTGAGTTATGTCAAGCTTGACGGAAATGTAGGCTGCATGGTAAATGGTGCCGGACTTGCAATGGCAACTATGGATATTATAAAATTATCTGGTGGTGATCCAGCTAATTTTCTTGATGTTGGAGGTACTGCAAATGCAAAAACTGTTGAAGCTGGATTTAGAATAATTTTAAAAGATTCTAATGTTAAAGCAATACTCCTAAACATTTTTGGAGGAATAGTTCGATGTGATCGTGTAGCAAATGGTGTCGTTCAAGCATATAAAAATATTGGCAAAATTAATATACCAATCATTGTTAGACTTCAAGGAACTAATTCAAAAGAAGCTGCAGAAATTATAAATAACTCTGGTTTAAAAGTATTTTCTGCAATTACTCTCCAAGATGCAGCAAACAAAATAAATGATATTCTTTAAGATATATAAATGCGTTAGTAGTTCAACTGGATAGAATATCAGATTTCGGCTCTGAAGGTTGAGGGTTCGAATCCTTCCTAACGCACAAAAAAACGCACTTTATTATAATATAATAATCATATATATTTGCTCAAAAAAATAGAGTAGATGAAAAAGAAAATTAATTTTATTATTCTTTTACTAATAACAATATCTTTAGTTTATTTATTAAATAATCCTACACATAATACTCCTCCATTAGGTAAATTTTTAAATCCATATTCTGGCTTTTGGCTAAATGGAGAAACAGACCAAAATATGGTTTTAGATAAAATAAACTTAAAAAATTTAGAAGATGAAGTAATTGTTCAATATGATAGTTTATTAATACCTCATATATACGCTAAAACAGATAAAGACTTATTCTATACACAAGGCTATTTAACAGCATTACATAGACTCTGGCAGATGGAATTTCAAATTAAGGAAGTATCTGGAGAATTAAGTGAAATTTTTGGTAGTAAAACATTATATAAAGACAGATCACAAAGAAGAAAAGGAATAGTTTACGCTGCAAAAAGAACCCTTGAGGAATCAAAAAAAGATATTAAAACTTATAACTTATTAAATGCATATGTAGATGGAATAAATGACTATATAGAAACACTTTCTTATAAAGATTATCCAATAGAATATAAAATTTTAAACTATAAACCTGAAAAATGGACTTTACTAAAATGTTTTCTTTTAATGGAACAAATGTCTGATATGTTATCAATGGGAGACATGGACATTGAAGACACATATTTAGTCAATACCATTGGCATAGAAAAATATAATCTTCTTTTTCCAGAATATACCAATGATTTAGAACCTGTTATTCCTAAAGGAACAAAATTTAATTTTTATAATAAAAATAAATATATCACAAACAATACGATTGTAAAAGATATAAATATTGATATAATGAATAAGCCAAATAAATACATTGGAAGTAACAACTTTGCTATTTCTCCAACAAAATCAAAAGATGGTAGTAGTTATCTTGCTAGTCAACCAGACTTATCATTAAATCTTCCATCAATCTGGTATATTATCCACTTAAATTCTTCAAATTTTAATACCATGGGTGCATCTCTTCCAGGAGCTCCAGGAATTATTATAGGATTTAACGATAACATTGCGTGGGGAGAGACCAACGCAAAAAGAGACGTTGTAGATTGGTATAAAATAGAATTTAAAGATAGTAAAAGGAAAGAGTATAAATATGGAAATAAATGGTTAAAAACTGAAAAAATTATTGAAAAGATAAAAATAAAAGGTGAAAATACATTTTATGATACGGTAGTATACACACACTATGGACCAGTTGTATATGATAAAAACTTCAATTCAAATACTAATAAGATAAATTTAGCCATGCGATGGATAGCACATGATTCTTCTATTGAGTACAAAACTTTTATTGAATTAAATAAAGCAAAAAATATAAATGATATTCATAAAGCACTAGAACATTTTGATGGACCAGCTCAAAATTTTGCTTATGCTACAAAACACGGTAATATAGGTTTAACTATTGCTGGGAAATTTCCAATAAAATGGGAAAAACAAGGAAAATTTATTTTAAATGGCTCCAATCCTGAACATGAATGGCAAGGCATGATACCCTATGAACACGTATTGCAATATCAAAATCCAAAAAATGGATTTGTTAGTTCTGCAAATCAACACCCAGTAGATAAAAACTACCCTTACTATTATTATGATTTTAGCTATGAAAACTATCGTAACAGAAGACTCAACGATAGACTCAAATCAATAAATCTTATAACTCTAAATGACATAAAAAAAATTCAAAATGATAATTTTAGTTATAAAGCATATGAAATATTACCAATATTATTATCAGAAATTGACACACTTTCACTTGACTCTACACTAGAAAAATATTTCAATAAACTATCCAATTGGGATTACTTCTCAAATACTAATACCGAATCTCCAGCTATTTTTGTAACATGGTGGAAAATATTTAAAGAAAAATTATGGGACGAATTTGATACACTAAAATATAGCTACAGAAAACCAAATTCTTATAACACATATTTACTAATAAAAGAAAATAAAGATCTAGAATATTATGATATTTTAAAAACAAACAAAAAAGAAAATTTATCTGACTTAGTAAACTATACTTACAAACTTTCTATCGACTCATTAGAAAATTGGAAAAAAAATAATAAAAATAAACTTAATTGGAAAGACTATAAAAACACTACAATTAAACACCTTTTAAATATCAAAAGCTTTAGTAAATCTAGTGTTGACATAGGAGGATACAATAATATAATTAATGCAGCCAGTGAAGATCATGGTCCTTCTTGGAGAATGATAGTTAAATTAAACAAAATAAAAACTGAAGCATGGGGTGTTTACCCTGGTGGTCAATCAGGAAATCCTGGAAATAGTAATTATTTTAGTTTAATTGATGACTGGGGCCATGGAATTTATAAAAAATTACTCTTTAATAATAATTATATTGATAATAGAAAAAACATTATTTACGAAAAAAAATTTAATAATTAAATGAACTTTTTAATTAGAATATTAATTAATGGAATAAGTGCATATTACTTTATTAGTTTTTTACCTTGGTGGAGCATTATATTCATTCCTTTCTTATTAGGATATTTTATAAATGAAAATTATTTTAATCATTTTCTTAGTGGTTTTATAGGTATTGGAATTGCATGGATATTTTTAATAATAAACCTTAACAGTGGAAATGAATCGATAATTTCAGAAAAAATAATTCAAATATTAAATGTTGAGAGCATAAACATATTAACTATTTACTCAAGTATAATTGGTGGTTGTATTGGAGGATTTGCATCAATTACTGGACTTTCTTTGAAAAGAATTTTTATAAAAACTAAACCTAGAAAAAAATTTAATTTTTAATTTAAAACAAAATCTAAAATCTCTTTATCAAGAGGATTAATAGAAGAAGAATAAACACCTTCAAGCTTACCATTTTTACTTACTAAATACTTAAAAAAATTCCATCTAGGAGATTTATCATTCCAACCATTTCTTTCAGAAGAAGATAACCATTTATAAACAGGATGAGAATTTTTTCCTCTTACATCAGTTTTTTCAAAAATTTGAAACTCAATACCATATTTTGATTCACAAAATTCTATAATTTCATCATTTGATCCAGGTTCTTGAAAACCAAAATTATTGGAAGGAAAAGCAAGAATGGTTACTTTATCACTATACTTATTATGTAATACTTGAAGATCTTCATACTGTGGAGTATAACCACATTTTGATGCTACATTAACTATTAAAATTTTTTTTCCTTTATACTGAGAAAAATTTATAATTTCACCATCAATTGATTTTGCGGTAAGATTATAAAAATCTTCACCATAAGAATTTAAACCCACATCATCAGGTGCAATATCATGTACATTTAACATAGTATTCCTAAAGGCATACATACCTACAACTAAAAAAGAAATTATTATAATTATTATTATTTTCATCACATTCTATTTGGCAATTTTATGTTTAAAAGATCAAATGCGCTTTTTATTATTTTAGAAACCATATATGATAACGCAATTTTAAATAAAGTTGTTACATCTTTATTACCATTGAATATTTTATCTTCTTGATAAAAATTATTATATAATTTAGATAATTCATAAACATACTTTGCAATAACTGCAGGAGAATACATATCAGAAGATAATCTAATAGTATCAGAAAAAAGATATACATGATTTATTATTTTCTTTTGAATATTTGTCAATTGAAAATTCTTTGATAAATCAATATTCTTATAATCTAAATTTAAAGAATCACCTCTTTTTATTAAAGATAATATCCTAGCATATGTATACTGAATAAATGGACCAGTATTTCCCTGAAAATCAATAGACTCTTCTGGATCAAATAACATCCTTTTTTTTGGATCAACTTTTAATAAAAAATACTTAAGAGCACCGATGGCAATTATATTATATAAATCTTCTGAATTATCATTTTGAAAATCATCTAATTTACCAAGTTCATTAGTTCTTTTTTTTGCAGTTTGGATCATATTATCTATTAATTGATCAGCATCAACTACTCTACCCTCTCTAGACTTCATTTTACCGCTGGGTAAATCAATCATTCCATATGATAAATGAAAACACTCTTTTGCCCAATTATAATTTAACTTCTCAAGAATTTTAAATAAAATTTTAAAATGATAATCTTGTTCACTACCAACCGTATAAATCTGTTTTGTGATTTTAGGAAAATCTTCAAATCTTTTTATCGCAGTACCTATGTCTTGAGTCATATATACAGAAGTTCCATCACTCCTCAATAATATTTTTTTATCATAACCATCTTCTGTTAAATCAACCCAGACAGAATTATCTTTCTCTTTATAAAAAGTTTTCTTTTTAAGACCCTTCTCTATCTGATTTTTACCAAGTAAATAAGTTTCGGATTCATAATAATTTTTATCAAAACTCACATCAATCAAATCATAAGTGCTTTGAAACCCTTCATAAACCCAACCATTCATTTTTTTCCATAACGCAACGGTCTGATTTTCTTTATTTTCCCATTTCAAAAGCACATCTTTTGCCATTTTCATTATATCTGTAGATACGTTTGCCTCTTCTTCATTAATTCCATTACTAACTAATTTAGCAGCCTGTTTTTTATGTTCATTTTCAAACATTATATAAAACTTACCTACAAATTTATCGCCCTTCGTACCACTGGATTTAGGAGTTTCATTATTTCCGAATAAATTCCATGCAACCATAGACTTACATATATGAATTCCTCTATCATTTATAATTTGTACTTTATGAACTTTATAACCATTAGCCTCTAAAATTTTAGAAAGCGAATAACCCAAAAATATATTTCTCATATGGCCTAAATGAAGTGGTTTATTTGTATTTGGTGATGAAAACTCTACCATAACTTCTTTTCCTGAACTACTCTTATAACCCCATGATTTATGGTCATTAATGTAATTAAAAATAGAAATTAAATAATTATCTGATAGATCAAAATTTAAAAATCCTTTAACTACATTAAAATCAGAAATTATGCTAGAATTAACTTTTAAATATTCACCTAACTTTTCACCTATATGTTCAGGTTTCTGTTTTAAATTAGATGTATGAGAAAAAATTATAAACGTATAAAATCCATCATAATTTTTAATAGTTTCTTCTAAAGTGATATTTTCTAAATCACATTCATAAGCAAAAATTACTTTAAGAGCAGATTGAATTTCAAGTTTAATATCATTTAAAATATTCATGACCTTACAAAAATTAAATTAAAAGGAGGATTATCATAATATTTATTACATTATGTTTGAAAAAAATCGATATTTTTAAAAAAAAAGCAAAAAATGACAGATAGCGTTGTTATTATTCCTACATATAATGAAATCGGTAATATTAAAAATACCTTGAATAAAATTGAAAATTTAAACATCAATTTTAATATAATTGTTGTTGATGATAACTCTCCAGATGGAACAGCCAAACTGGTTAATAAAATAATTGATTCAAAAAAATTAAAATCTAAAATCACCTTAATTAATAGAAAAGAAAAAAATGGACTTGGCTCTGCATATATAGAAGGTTTTAAAAATGCATTAAATCAAAATTATGATTACATATTCCAATTAGACTGTGATGGATCTCATGATCCTAATGAACTTATAAAGCTAAGAGAAATACTTATTAATGGGCATAAAGATATTGTAGTAGGTTCTAGATATATTAAAGGTATAACAGTTATAAACTGGCCATTATCTAGACTTTTACTTTCAATTTTTGCTAATATTTATGTTAAAATTATAACCGGTTTACCAGTAAATGATTCAACAGGAGGATTTAACGGATATAATAAAAAAACACTCTCTAGCATTTTAAAAAATAAAATTTCTTTTCAAGGATATGCGTTCCAAATACAAATGAAATTTATTGGATATAAATTAAAGTATAAAATAGGTGAAATTCCAATTATTTTTAAAGATAGAGAGATAGGAGAATCAAAAATGTCATTTAAAATTTTTGGTGAAGCATTTTATGGAATAGCAATAATGAAATTAAAAACCTTTTTTATTAAATATAAGAGCTAACTAAATTGTATAGAATTTATAACCTTTATCCTATTTATTATAAATAATGGTACAATAATTGATATTAAAACAAGACCAATCACTAATAAATTAATTTTTAATAACATAAAATAATTTATATCAAAAGGTATATTCTCAATATAATAATTGTCTCTATTAAGCTTAAAAAATTGAAATTTATTTTGTAGTAATATAATAGTAAAAGCTAAAGCATTTCCAAGAAAAATACCCATGCCTATTAATCTAAAACCAACTCGAGCAAAAATTGAAATAATAAAACTTGATTTAGCTCCAAATGATTTCAATATTCCTATCATTTTGATTCTTTCCATTATTAAAATTACAACAATCGACAACATATTGAATGAGGCAACAAAAATTATTATTATAAAAAAGATAATTACATTCTTATCCAAAAGGCTTAACCAATCAAATATCTGTACATATTTTTGATTGATTGTTTCAACAAATTCATCATAGCTTGATAAAGATTTAATTTCATCAAAATACATATCTATATTATCAGGATTATCAATGAAAATACTTAACCCACTAGCTTTAGAGATATTCCAACCATAAATTTTTCTATTTATATTAATATCACCATATATAATAACATCGTCTATTTCCTCCAATCCAGTTTCATATATACCATAAACAATCAATTTTCTAAACACCGGAGGAGAATTCGGAAAAAAAATTGTTAAAGTATCTCCAATTTTAGATTGTAATCTTTTATTTATTTCACCACTTATTAAAATAGATTTCGAAAAATTAGAATTCAAGTCAAAACTCTCATTAAAAGAAATAATGTTATTTGAAATTTCATCAAAAAAATCTTTATTAACACCTTTAAAAATTACACCTTCAATGGATTCATAATTCCCTTGAACAAGAGCTGATGAAACAATATATGGATAGATATTTTTAATTTTATCATTTTCTCTATACTTAGAAAAAAGTCCTCTATCTAACTCTATAGGAGAATTTTGAAAAGTTATTCCATCAGCATAGCTAGAGACATCATAGTGACCAGAAAAATTATACACCTTTTTTTTAATTTCTTTTTTAAAACCTTCAAGTATAAAAACCGAAAGAATAATTGATGATAAACCAATAGCGATAGTTATATAAGCTATTTTTTTAATAATAGATGAAAATACGTTTAAATCAGAATTCCATATACTTGCATAAATTTTTTTAGATATTTTCATTTAATCAATTGTAGTTTAAATTTAATTTATCCTTACCAATAATAAATAATGAAAAAAGAATTAATACTAATATACTTTGTTGTCATAATAATTGGATCTTCATGTAATAGTATTGATAATATTGATGAAATAATTGATCCTGAACCAGAAAATCCAAACAATTGTGAAAATTGTGATTCACTTTTATTTCAATTTTCTATTAATACTCTTGGAGAAGAAATTATAGACGAACCTAAAATAGCATCTACACTAACAATTAAAAAAGATGATTCTACTTACTATGCTGGCAATATAGGAATAGAAATTAGAGGAGAATCATCACAAATGTTTGATAAAAAATCATATGGATTTGAAACATGGGATGACAACTATGAAGATAAAGATGTATCATTAATTGGTTTTCCAGAAGAAGAAGATTGGATTTTATATGGTCCATTTAGTGATAAATCACTAATAAGAAATAAACTTATATACTCGTTATCAAATTTAATAGGTATGTACGCATCTAAAACAGAATTCTGTGAGCTCATTATAAATAATGATTATAAAGGAGTCTATGTCTTTATGGAAAAACTTAAAAGAGATAAAAACAGAATAAATATTGAAAAATTAACAGAAACTGATATCGATGAAAATTTAATTACTGGTGGATACATTATAAAAATTGACAAAAGTGATCAAGAGGATGGATCATATTCAGATTTTAATTCTTTTGAATCAAAATATGATGTTTTTGGAGATATTAATGGAGTTAAGAAAATGCGATTTAATTATGAATACCCAAAACCAAAAGACATACATATTAATCAAAAAGAATACATATCAAATTACATTGATTTATTTGAAGATGCTTTATTAAGCAATAATTTTAATGATCCAGAATTGGGATACAAAAAATACATTGAAGATGATACATTTATAAATTTTTTTATACTAAATGAACTATCTAATAATGTTGATGGGTATAGATTAAGTACGTTTTTAACCAAAAATAGAGATGAAAAATTAAAAATAGGTCCAATTTGGGATTTTAATTTATCTTTTGGTAATGCTGACTATTGTGGTGGAGATAGATATGATGTATGGGCTTATAAATTTAATGAGAGATGTCCTGGTGATTATTGGAATATTCCTTTTTGGTGGGATAAACTTTTAGAAGATGAAAATTTTGTAAATAAATTAAAAAGTAGATGGAATGATTTAAGAACGAATATTTTATCAAATGAAAATATATTATCCTTAGTAAATAAGGATTATTCTATATTAAAAAACGAAACTGATGCTGCAAATAGAAATTTTAACAGATGGCAAATTTTTGGTATTTATATTTGGCCAAATAGTTTTATAGGAAATTCCTACTATGAAGAAATTAACTTTTTAAAAGACTGGATTTTACAAAGAACAGCTTGGTTAGACATTTCAATTAATGAATTATAATTCATTATAAGATAATCCATATCCAAATTTATATAGAGGTCTTTTTGAATCATAAGGTAAATCTTCTTTTTGCTCAAGCACTGCATCCCAAGATGATGGTAGTTCAAAAGGTAATTTTCCTGAAGGATTATACTCTCCAAAAATAATATCTAATATTGCTTCATCAGAAGAACCAAACTCTACTAATAAAGAGTTGGATTGATTATTGATTTCAGTAAGAATTGCTGGCCTCTCAAGATTTACGATAATTATTAAAGGTTTTTTTTCTGGAAAAGAAAATATGTCTTTTTTTTCTTCTGAATTATAATACAACCTTCCTTGTCTAAAAAAATTTTCTATAAAATATTCATCTCTTTCATCAAAAGGAGTTTTTATCCTTTTAACTATGAAATCTGCATCATCTATGTTATCAACTAACGTAGCAAAATTATTTACAGATGTAGAATTATTAAATCCTTCAACATAAAGTTTTACCCCCTTATCTAAAGGTAAAATATTATCATTTTTTAATAAAACAATAGATTTTTGATGAGCTTCATATGCCTTTTCTTTAAACTCTTTATTTCCACATATTTTTAATGCCTCATTTTCGTCAACAAATGGGTCATCAAAAAGTCCTAACTTAAATTTATCACGCATTATCCTCTTTATAGAAAGATTTATTCTTTCAATATCTATTTGATTATTATTTATAAGTTCAATAATCAATTCAGGAATTGATTCTCCTCCAAATTGATCACAGCCAGCATCAATTACTTTTTTAACTCTTAATATTTCTGATAAATTTTCTACACCCCAAGCTCTTGGTTCGCCTATCCCAGAATTTGAAATAATATTCCAATCAGTACATACAACTCCATCAAAACCTAATGAATCTCGTAATAAATCTGTTATTATCTCTTTATTAAAAGCAAAACCTACATTTTCATTTGTCTGTCCATAAGGAATGCCATAATAAGGCATAATTTGAGCAGTGTTAGCTTTAAAAGCACCATCAATAAAAGGAATAAGATGGTAATCAAAATTATCGCCAGGATAAATCTGATTTTTTCCATAAGGAAAATGAGCATCTTCACCATCCTTTTGTGGTCCACCACCTGAAAAATGTTTTGTCATACAAGCAACACTATTTCTATCTAATTTTTCTCCTTGAAAACCTAAAATATAAGATTTTGTCATTTTAGAAGATAAGTGTGCATCTTCTCCAAAAGTACCATTGTTCCTACCCCATCTAGGTTCTGTTGCAAGATCAGCCATTGGATGTAATGCAAGTCTTATACCTACCGATAAATATTCTTGCCTTGCAATATCTGCAAAATCACGAGTTAATGATGTATCTCTTGTAGCAGCAAGCCCCAATGAATTGGGCCATTGAGAAAAAGAAGATGTATAGACAGAAGCTCCTATATTATGATCCGATCCATGTCTAGGGTCAGATGCAATAGTAATAGGAATTCCTAACCTAGTTCTTTCAGCTATTTTTTGAATATTATTATTATATCTAGCAAGAATATTAGCAGGATAAGAATCAATAATATTAAAACTATTCATATGTTTTTTTATTATCATCTCAGAATTCGATGGGAAAACAATTGATAAAAGAAAGAATAATGGATTAGAAGATATAATAGGTAATTCTAATAAATTTCCTTTATTCGTCATACCAATCATGTTTATAAACATTGAACCTGCCTTTTCTTCTATGGTCATCTGACTTATTAAATCATCTACCCTATCATCTATATTTTGTCTATTATCTTCATATATATCTAATTTTCCATTCTTATTTAAATCTCTGAATTTTATGCCTTCTACTACTAAATCTTGAGCCCTAGGAAATAATAATGACATATTAGTATTAGATTGATTGACCCTCATTAAATAATAAATTCCAAATCCAATTACAAAAAAACTAATAACTCCAATAATTATAAAAAATACGATTTTTAAAATGTTTTTCATTTTTAAGTTCTTTTTTTACTTCATATTATGCATTTTATAAATTAAAATTTATATGTTTAAATAATTGTCAATAAAATATTAATTCCATGAAGTTACAAATATTATTTATATCATTATTACACATTATATCAACCAATTATAGTCTATGTCAAATTCTTACAAATAAAAAAATTGAGAAAATCAAAACTGAAGCTATAACTATAGTAGAATCCAATTATAAAAACACCGAAATAATGGTAGACAAAGTTTTTAGTTTTGCCGAATTAGGATTTCAAGAAATAGAAACATCAAAATACCTAACAGACATATTATCTAAAAATAATTTTACAATAGAAAAAGGTGTATCTAATATTCCAACTGCATGGTTTGCAAAATGGACTAATGGAGATGGACCTGTTATAGCTCTAGGAAGTGATGTTGACTGCATACCTAAAGCATCACAATTTCCCGGAGTAGCATATCATAAACCTATGGTAGAAGGAGCACCAGGACATGGTGAAGGACATAATTCTGGTGTCCCAGTAATTATAACTGCAGCCCTTGCTGTCAAAGAGCTAATGATTCAAGAAAATATTAAAGGCACTTTAGTATTATGGCCTGGTATTGCAGAAGAACTTGTAGCTGCAAAAGCATGGTACACAAGAGATGGACTTTTTGATGATATTGACCTATGCATTTTTACTCATGTTAGTAGTAATCTGAGTGTATCATGGGGTCAATCATCTGGAACAGGACTAATATCTGTAGAATACTCTTTTGAGGGTGAAGCTGCACATTCTGCTGGATCTCCATGGAGAGGGAGAAGTGCACTTGATGCTGCAGAACTTATGAATATAGGATGGAATTACAGAAGAGAACATTTACATCCCTTAAAACGTTCTCACTCAATATTTACAGATGCTGGAGATCAACCAAATGTTGTTCCTTCTAAAGCTTCTATATGGTATTTCTTAAGAGACGTTACTTATGAAGGTATTATGGATATGTATAAAATAGCTGATGATATGGCAGAAGGAGCCGCTTTAATGACAAATACTAAAATGAGTAAAAAAGTACTTGGTACAGCATGGCCAAGACATTTTAATAAAATAGTAGCAGAAACAATGTATCAAAACATAAAAAAAATTGGACTTCCTTCATGGTCAAAAAAAGACCAACTACTTGCCAAGGCTGTACAAAAAGAAGTTAAATCTAATAATCAAAAAGGTCTAAATGAAAAATTAAGTAGTTTAGGATTACCAGTAAAATTTCCTATAAGTGGTGGTTCCGATGATATTGGGGATATTTCTTGGAAATTACCAACAGTAACATTAAGGTTTCCATCAAACATACCAGGTCTTCAAGGACATCACTGGAGCAATGCTATAGCAATGGCCACTCCCATTGCACATAAAGGTGCAAATGCTGGAGCTAAAGTAGTTGCAATGACTGTTATTGATTTTTTAACCAAAAAAGATCTTATAACTAATGCATGGGATTATTTTGATAATATTCAATCTAAAGAAACAAAATACAAACCAATGATTACTGAAAATGATCCCCCTCCAACATACCTTAACAAATCAATAATGGATAGTTTTAGACCAAAACTAAAAAAATACTATTATGATGAAACAAAATATAATAGCTATTTAGAACAATTGAACATAACTTATCCAACAATTAGGGATAAATAATGAAAAATAAATTAATATACTTTATAGTTTTATTTCTTTTCATTTTTAAATCATATTCAAATACTGAAAAAAAAATAATAGTAGGTTCTGAAAGGTTTGATCAATATTATGAACTTATAAAAAATAAATCTGTTGGCTTACTTGTTAATCATACATCAATGGTTGCAAATAACCACTTGATAGATACCTTACTAAGCCAAGGAATAAAAGTAACCAAAATTTTTACTCCAGAACATGGATTTAAAGGAAACATAGAAAGAGGAAAAAGTATTAATAACGATGAATTATTAGTATCAAATAAAAAAATACCAATAATATCTATGTATGGAAAAAATAGAATTCCCTCTAAAGAAAATTTAAAAGATATAGATGTTATTATTTATGATATTCAAGACGTCGGAGCAAGATTCTATACATATTTAAGTGCAATGCACAATATGATGAAATTATGTGCACAGTTAAAAATTCAATTTTTAGTTCTTGATAGACCAAATCCAAACGGGCATTACATTGATGGACCAGTTCTAGAAGAAGAATATAAATCATATGTAGGTATGCATCCAATTCCAATTGTACATGGTTGTACACTTGGTGAAATGGCACTGATGATTAAAGGAGAAAACTGGATAAAAAGTGCATATGATTTAGATTTAAAAATTATTAAAGTAAAAAACTGGGATCATACAGTTAAATATAAAATTCCTATTAAACCTTCTCCCAATTTACCTAATCAACAATCCATATTATTATATCCTTCTTTATGTTTGTTCGAACCAACAATAGTAAGCATAGGAAGAGGAACAGAAACACCTTTTCAAATAATTGGACACCCAAAATATGAAACAAAAGAATTTAGTTTTGTTCCTAAAAGTGTAGAAGCAGAAAGTAAACCAAAATTTTTAAATCAAATTTGTTATGGCATCAACCTAATAAACTCAAAAGTTGAATCAAAAATTGATCTTAAATATTTAATTATGTTTTATAATTCATTAAATAAAAGTTCTATTAATTTTTTTGGAAAAAATTTTCATAGAATTGCAGGAAATAAAAAATTAGAAGAACAAATTAAAAATGGTATTTCTGAAAAAGAAATTAGAAGTTCCTGGTTGCCCGGAATAAATAATTATAAAACTATGAGAAAAAAATACCTATTGTATAAAGATTTTGAATGATATGAATAAAAAATCTATTGTATTCATGGGAACACCTATTTTTGCTGTAGAATGCTTAAAAAAACTTGTAGATCAAAAATTTAATATTTTAGGTGTTATAACATCCGTTGATAAAAAAAGAGGGCGAGGAAGAAAAATCAGTTTTTCACCAGTAAAAGAATATGCTTTATCAAAAAACATAAAAATATTTCAACCACCAAATCTAAAATCAAAAGAATTTATAAATAAAATCAAAAAATTAAATGCTGATCTTTTTGTAGTTGTAGCTTTTAGAATGCTTCCTAAAATACTTATTGATCTACCTAAAAAAGGCAGCATAAATTTGCACGCATCATTATTACCAAATTATAGGGGTGCTGCACCTATTAACTGGGTTCTAATAAACGGAGAAAATACTACAGGAGTAACAACATTTTTTATTAATGAAAAAATAGATGAAGGAAATATTATAGATACAAAAAAAATCACTATCAGTGAAAATGAAACAGCAGGATCACTACATGATAAATTAATTATATCAGGTTCAAAACTTTTAATAGAAAGCATAAAAAAAATATTTACAAAAAAAATTAAAGTAACTCAACAAAAAATAGGTTCAAATGATAAAAAAGCACCAAAAATTACTAAAGAATTTTGTCAAATTAATTTAGAATTAAAATCCACTCAATTAATAAAATTTATTAGAGGTCTTAGTCCTTATCCTGGAGCAAGGATAATTCAAAATAACAAAATTATCAAAATATTAAATGCAACTAGCAGTAAAAATATAAAAGGAGAAAAAGGAAAAATTTTTCATTTCAAAAATAAATTAATACTTAATAATAATTTTGAAGAAAGTATAGAAATCACTGAAATTCAAGTAGAAGGAAAAAAGAAAATGTTAACTAAAGATTTTATAAAAGGAAATACATTATGAATGTTTTTATATTAAATACTGGTAGGTGTGGATCATCGGCATTTATAAAAGCTTGCTCTCACATCACAAATTATAGCTCAGCCCATGAATCAAGAAATGGTTTGCTTCAAAAAAATCGATTTAATTATCCAAAAAATCATATAGAAGCAGATAATAGACTTTCTTGGCTACTAGGAAAACTTGATGAAACATATGGCAATAATGCAATCTACGTGCATTTAAAAAGATCAAAAAAAGATACTGCAAAAAGCTTTGTTCAAAGATATTCACATGGAATTATAAAAGCTTTCTACATCACTCTTATTAGTAACAATCAACCAAGGATAATTAAAAAAATCTCTGAACAAAGTGAACCCATTGATGTAGCAATAGATTATTGTAATACCGTTAATTCAAATATTAATTTTTTTTTAAAAGACAAAAAACATAAAATGTTAATTAATATTGAAAATATTGATAAAGATTTTATATTATTTTGGAAATTAATTGATGCTAAAGGAAATATTAATGATGCTTTAGATGAATTTAATATAAAACATAATTCCTATAAACATCAATCTTTTTTTAATAAAATAAAGTGGTGGATTTCAAATAATTATCTTAAGTTCAAAAAAACAATTTTGAATCTACTTAATTTTAAAAATAGTTAAAATAAATAAACAATTAATAGATATGAACATATCAATAATAGTTGCTATATCTAAAAATGGTGTTATAGGAAGAAACAATAAATTAGCATGGAATCTTCCAGATGACATGTTCTATTTTAGTAAAATGACCATGGGACATACAGTTATTATGGGAAGAAAAAATTGGGATTCCATTCCTAATAAATGGAGACCTCTCCCAAATAGGAAAAATATAATTATTTCTAGAAATATAAATCAAAATATTAAAAATGTAGATATAACAAGTTCAATTGAAAAAGCAATTAAAATAGGTAGAGAAAATGAAGATGAAGAAATATTTATTATTGGTGGAGGTGAAATTTATAAACTAGGATTCAAATTTGTTGATAAATTATACATTACAGAAATTAATAAAAATATAGAAGGAGATACATTTTTTCCAAAATGGAATAAAAATAAATGGAAAGAAATTTCAAGAATATCTCATCCTTCGGATTCAAAACACAAATACGATTTTGATTACGTTATTTATAAAAAAAATAAATGAAACATATTTATTGTGAAATAATAACAATTGGAGATGAAATATTATATGGTCATATTCTTGATACTAATGCACAATGGATAAGCCGAGAACTTGATAAAATCGGTATTAAAACAAGAAAAAGAACTACAATCGGTGATAATTCTGCAGATATAACTAATGTTTTAGATAAATCTTTAAATAAAAACAATTTAATTATTTTAACTGGTGGCCTTGGCCCTACAAACGATGATATAACAAAAAATTGTTTGAATGATTTCTTTGGAGGAAAATTAGTTACTGATGAAAATACCTTATCCCATATAAAAAGAATATTTAAAAAAAGAAATTTTGATTTTACCAAAAAAAATAAAGATCAAGCACTAGTGCCTGATAATTGTATAGTTCTCCATAACGAATTTGGTACTGCTCCTGGTATGGCTTTTCATAAAGATAATAAATTAATAATTTCATTGCCTGGGGTTCCTTTTGAGATGAAAAGTTTATTTATAAATCAATGTGTTGATCTAATAAAAAATAAATTTTTACTCCCTTTTATTTATCATAGAACAATTAAAACTATAGGGATTGGTGAATCTTGGCTCTCAGATTTAATTAAAGACTGGGAATCTAATCTAGATAAAAATGTTAGTCTAGCATACTTACCAAGTCTGGGTAGAGTGAAATTAAGATTAACAGGCAAAGGAGATAATCTAGAAAAAATCAAAAAAAAAATAAAAAACTATGAAAAAAATCTTCTTAAGATTATTCAAAAATATGTATATGGATTTGATAAAGAAGAATTAGAATCATCAATTGGAAAACTATTAATAAAAAACAATAAAACTATTTCATTTGCTGAAAGTTGTACAGGAGGATTCATATCTCGTATGATAACATCAGTTCCTGGAAGTTCTCAGTATTTTGTAGGTAGTATAATTGCTTACAGCAATGAAATCAAAATGAATAATTTAAATATAAAAAAAGAAAATATAGATAAATATGGTACAGTAAGTAGAGAAATTGTCGAAGAAATGGCAAGAAATGTTAGAAAAAAATTTAAATCATCAATTGGAATTTCAACTAGTGGAATAGCTGGTCCAGATGGAGGAACAAAAGAAAAACCAGTAGGAACAGTATGGATAGGATATTCAGACAAAGACAAAACTACGAGCAAAAAACTAATACTAACTAAAAGAAGAGATATAAATATAACTTTATCTGCAGTTAATGCCTTAAATCAAATAAGAATAAATTTAAAAAGTAATTCCAAAAGTGATAGTCATTCTTCTAAATGATCCGTTTCTACTTATAATATTATCCTCAAAATTTGATCCAAAAGGACTATCAATAAATATTTCATCCCACCACCAGAAATTATGCTCAGATCTATACTTTTGTAAAAGATATCCAAATCTTAAAGATAAATGTTTTCTGCCAGATGATTTTTTAATTCCTATACCAGGATTAAAATAAAATCCACCACTTTCTGATATATAATCATCATTACCAAGATCAGTTCCAATGGAATAACCTATGTTAGTAAAAGAAAAAACTCTAAACATAGATACCTCTTTATCATTTTTATTAATTGGTAAAATATCATAACTAGCAGTTAAATAAATTGGGAAAAAATTAATTAAATCAACAGTAAATATTCCTAACCCTAATCCAGGATCTAAATATTTATCATTAAGAATTCCCTTTGAAAAAAATAATTCTCCATGAGGTATTTCCCAACTGTCTATATTAAAACCCATTTCAATGTTATTCCAGCTTTTTTTATCAAATTCAAAAAATTGATTTGGTTTTTTAATTTTCAACTTATAAATTAATTCCGATGGAATTTTGATTGTATCTTGTCTTTTATTATCAAAAAATAAAAGGTATCCAGAATTTTCAAAACTTATATCTTTATTAAAATATTGCAATAATTTTCCCTTATATTTCTTGCCATCGAAAATAACATAATCTCTATTCTGAGATATCATTGAAAAAGGTAAAAAAAATAAAATAAAAAAATATTTTTTCATTTTACAATCTATTAATTGGAATAGTGCTTATATAATCTATTTCACCCTTATCACAGTCATATGAGTACTGATGAAAACCATCATTACCTATCATCATTAAAATACCCATAAATGGAATAACATCAATTGAACTAATATCTTTAAAGTGTTCAGTAAGCTTTATTTCATTAAGATTTGAAATATCATACATTTTTAGACCATACTCTCCTTCAGTTATAAATAAACAGTCACCATCAATACCAAGACCATGTGGATTAATCATAGAATAGGTTTTAAATAATATAGGTTCACTAATTTTTGATATGTCTATAATATCAAGCTGATTATTAAAACCCTGACATGCAGTACCACCTCTTAACGTTACAAAAGCAAAATCTCCTTGAACTACCACAGGATCACAACTAGTCACGTGCTGATAAGTAGAAATCCAGTTAGGTTCTACTTTATTTTCTAAATCATATATATGCATACCATTCTGAGCACCAATAAATAATCTATTATCATAAGGAAAGATAGTTTCAACTCCCCAACCTAAACCTACTTTTGATTTAAATTCAGGATTAATTTGATCAGAAATGTCAAAAGTATTTAAATCCCAAGAATCAACGGTATATAAGTAATCACCAACTATAGTAAATCTTGCCATTGATCCACCAATACCTGTTCCAGACTCCCCTTTTGTAGAGAAATTAGAATTAATACCTGATGAACCAACATTTAAAACAACATCATTTGAACCCTCACAAGAGATTATTATAAGTATCAAAACTATGAACTTGTAAATTGATAGAAATGTTTTTTTAATTTTCATATAATTAATCATAAGCTAATTCACAATTATAACTTTCGATAAACTCCTCAACAACTTCTTCATCAAATCCAACCACAATCCCTAATTCTTCTGAATATAATCCTTGATTAATATAATAATTCTCAAAAATTCCTTCTACCCTATTAACTTCACTAATAGATGTTAAATTAGATATATCAAAAACAACTAAATCTAGATAGCTATCTGCATATAGATAATTACCTTTTGTTGCAATATCATAGTTTCCTGGTAAAATAATAAAACCAATATTTTCAGGATTATTTATATTTCTATTATCTAAAACATGAATACCTTTTCCAATTTCACTGATAAAAATAAAACCCTCTTTATAATTTAATTTTCCAGGATTATTAATTTCTCTAGATTCTACATAATCAACTGTATCTCTAATCTTCTCTTTAGTTTCATATAATGGGTTTTGTATTGTGTAAGTTCTATAATATTCACATTTATCTTCACAAGAAAATAATAAAATAGAAACGAAAAAAAATATGTAATTTAGTACCCTCATACTAACCTTTAAAACGTTGGTTGAACAAAATTATTATTTATCTTTTAACTAAAAAATAAAATGAGTTCTATTCAAATAATAATGCCAAAAATGGGTGAAAGCATAATGGAAGGGACTATTTTAAAATGGCTTAAAAAAGAAGGAGACCATATAGATGAAGATGAATCTATCTTAGAAATTGGAACCGATAAAGTTGATACCGAGATACCATCAATTTATAATGGTAAATTAAAAAAAATATTAGTTCATGAAGGTGATATAGTTCAAGTTGGAAGTCCTATAGCAATAATTGAAATAAAAAAGTCCGTTTCAAATAATGAAATAAATCAAGATTCAATGAAAATTGTTGATAATATTTTTAATGATGCTTTAAATAATAATTCTTCAGAAAAAACAAAAAAAGATAAAAAAATTAAAAAAGACTCAAAGAAATTTTATTCTCCTTTAATATTGAATATTGCAAATAGAGAAAACATTAGTTTAAAAGAGCTCGACTCAATAAAAGGGACTGGAGAAAATCAAAGAGTCACTAAAATTGATTTATTAAAATTTCTTGAAGATAAAAACATAAAAATATCTGAAACTAAATCAATCAGTAAAAGTAATGCTACTGAAAAAATAGTTTTAAATGAAAATGAAGAACTAATTGAAACAGATAGAGTAAGAAAAATTATTGCTTCAAGAATGGTAGAATCAAAACAAATATCTCCCCATGTAACATCTTTTATGGAAGCTGACATTACTGATGTTGTGATCAAAAGACTTGAAATTAAAGAACAATTTTTTAAAAAACATCAAACTCCAATTTCTTTCAACCCAATTTTTATTTATTGTGTTTGTAAAGCAATTCAAGACTTTCCACTTATAAATATTTCATATATAAATGATAAAATAATTAAAAAAAATTATATAAATATTGGTATAGCCGTAGCACTCAAAGATGATAATTTAATAGTTCCCGTTTTGAAAAATGTTGAAAATATGGATTTTTTAACTATAGTAAAAAAATCAAATGACTTAATAAAAAGAACTAAAGAAAATAAATTACATCCAGATGAATTAAGTGGAGGGACATATACAATATCAAACATTGGTTCTTTTGGAAATACTATGGGAACTCCTATAATTGTTCAACCTCAAGTTGCAATATTAGCTATTGGAACTATAAAAAAAGTAGCAGCGGTTGTAGAAGGAAAAAATGGAGATGAAATTAAAATAAGAAATAAAGTATTTCTTTCACATACATACGACCATAGAATTGTAGATGGTGCACTTGGTGGAAAATTCGTTAAAAAAGTAGCTTATTATATTGAAAATTTCGAAATTTGAATTAATGAAAAAGAAAAGAATAGTTAAAGAAACATATAAAAGAAGCGGTTACAAAACCTTAACATGGAGAATAATAGCCTCAATAGATACATCTTTACTTACTTGGCTTTTTTCTGGAGATATTGTTACAGGTTTAAAAGTTGGAGGAATGGAAATTGTAACTAAGCTGATTATTTATTTTTTACATGAAAGAATTTGGAGAATTGGATGGAAAAAACAATCCGACAAATTTCATCACTCTAAAAGAAGGAGTTTATATAAAGCGATGACCTATAGAACAATTGGAACACTTGATACTTTTATTTTAGCTTGGATTTTTACTAAGTCTGCTGCTACAGGTAGTTATGTTGCTATTGCAGAAGTTTTCACTAAAATAATAATCTATTACTTTCATGAAAGAATATGGGATAGACAAAAAATTGGAAATTAATTATTCATTTATTGGCCTTGGTTCGAACATAAAATCAAGAAAAGAAAATTTAACCAATGCTTGTTCATACATTAAAAAACATGTTGGAAATATTATAAATTTTTCAAAAATTTATGAGACAGAACCTTGGGGTGAAAAAAATCAAAAAAATTTTTTAAATCAAGTAATAAAGGTAAAAACTAAACTTACTCCTTTAAAGCTTCTTAAAACATGTAAAGAAATAGAAATAATATTAGGAAGAATATCTTCCAAAAAATGGGGGAAAAGATTAATAGATCTAGATATATTATATTTTAATAATAATATAATAAGTACTAATAAGTTAATAATTCCTCATCAATATATTCACAAAAGAAAATTTGTTCTTACCCCTTTAAATGATATTGATAAAGATTATTTACATCCTAAATTAAAACTCTCAAATAATGCTCTTCTCAAAAAATGTAATGATAAAAACTCAGTTATAGAATATGGAATATAGTGATTTTATTATATTATTAATTTGTGGTATAATATCTGGTTTTACAAATACAGTTGCTGGAGGAGGTTCTTTTCTCACATTACCAATTCTAATTTTTATGGACTTACCCGCAAGTATTGCTAATGGTACTAATAGAGTACAAATAGTAATGCAAAATATTTTTGCAGTTTCAGGATTTAAAAGCAGAGGGCTATCAGAATTTAAATTTTCTGGATGGTTATCATTAAGTGCTATTATTGGATCAATTATAGGAGCAAAAATAGCAATAGATTTTCCAGAAGATACTTTTAAAAAAATATTATCATTAATAATGATAATTGTCGTAATGAGTATTTTTTTAAAAAAAAATCAACAAATCAATCAACTAAATCAAAAACTAATAAAAAATAAATTAGTTTCAATTTTATTATTCTTTTTTGTAGGCATTTATGGTGGTTTTATTCATGCAGGAGTTGGATTTATAATGATTGCTATACTAGCACACATAAATAGTCTTAAACTATCAAAAGCTAATAGTATAAAAGTATTTGTTGTACTTATGTATACTATTTTTGCTTTAATGATATTTATATATGAAGGAAAAGTTAATTGGATCTATGGAATAAGTATAGGTCTAGGAAGTGGATTAGGTGGTTGGATTGCTAGTAGATGGTCTTACAATAAATCAGATAGAATAATTAAAATATTACTTGGAATAACTGTAGGAATTATGTCTATTCGACTATGGTTTTTTTAAAAAAATGAAGATTTTAATTATTATACCTGTATACAACGAAGAGTTATACATTAAAAACTGTATTAATTCTTTTATAAATCAATCGCATAAACCAGATCAAATTGTGATTGTAAATGATAACTCCACTGATAATACAGAAAAGATTTTAAAAAAATATTCAAAAAAATTTTCATTCATAAAATACGTAAATAAAAAATCAAAAAATAAACCTTCTCCAGGCAAAAAAATTATTCAAGCATTTAACTATGGATTAAAACACTCAATTAATGACTATGATTTGATTGGTAAATTTGATGGAGACATAATTTTACCAAACAATTACTTATATACATTAATGAATGGTTTTCTTAAAAATAAAAAATTAGGATTATGTGCCGGTGTTATTGCTAATAAAAAAAACAATTCCTGGAAAATAGAAAATAGATATAATAATGACCATGCCAGAGGAGCAATAAAACTTTATTCACGTAAATGTTTAAATATGATTGGCGGTTTAAATGAAACTATGGGTTGGGATACTCTAGATGAAATGAAAATTTTATATAACAAATTTGAAATTAAAATATATAATAAAATTGTAGTAAAACAGATGAGAAATACAGCATCAAGATACAAAAAAAATCAATACAAAAAACAAGGAAGAGTTATGTACCTACTTAGGTATAATTTAATTTTGTTATTGATAGGATCTATAAAACTAGCAATTACAAGTAAATCCATTATTTCATTTTGTAATTGTATTATTGGTTATATAAATAGCTGGGTCAATAATGAAAAATATATTGTTAATTCAGAAATTGGTAAATTTATAAGGAACCATAGATATAATAATATTTTAAAAAAAATTACAAATGTTTAATAGTTTAAAAAAATTTGATTCAAAACTTTGTGAACAAAGAAGACACAAAAAAACATTAAAATTTTTAAAAGCTTCCTTAAAAGAGAACTCTAAAATATTTGATTTAGGAATTCCTAATAAATTTTCCTCACTTTTAAAAGAAAATACTTATCATGTAGATAATACCAAAGGTGAAGATTTAGATACTGCAACTTTAAAATCAAATTTAAAATCCTACGATGCAATAACTGCATTTGAAATATTAGAACACTTAATAAATCCATATAATATATTAAATCAAATTAAATGCAAAAAATTATTTGCTACTGTCCCTTTAAAACTATGGTTTAATAAATCATATAGGAATATGAATGATGAAAGAGACCAACATTATCATGAATTTGAAGATTGGCAATTTGATTGGTTATTAAAAAAGTCTGGATGGAAAATTATTAGAAAAGAAAAGTGGAGAAATCCTTCAATTATACCAGGATTTAGGCCCATTTTACGATGTTTTTATAAAAGATATTATGCAATAGAAGCTGAAAAAATAAATTAATGGGAAAAGTTTTAAAACAAAGTTTTTGGACAACTATTATAATCTATTTTGGGGTCTTACTTGGATTTATTAATTCACTTATTTTATTTCCTAATTATTTATCAACTGAGCAGATAGGTTTAATAAGACAAATAATTAGTGCTTCTTCTATACTTATACCCCTAACTACATTTGGAGTTAGTGCAACTTACTTAAAATTCTATCCTAATTTTAAAAATGATAATAGATTAAAAAATGAATTTTTAAGTATTCAATTCTTTTTTATCATAATATCATTTATAATTATATGCTCTTTATTAATACTATTTTCAGATAGTATTAAATATTTATTTACAGAAAAATCTCAAATCTTTTTCCACTATTATCACATAGTTTTTTCTATACTATTAATAATGACTTTAAGTACTCTATTTGAAGCTTATTTAAGAGCTAGATACGATATTATTCTTACAAATTTTTCAAATGGTGTTTTAAATAGATTTCTAACATCAATTAGTGTTATTTTACTTTCATTTTCAATTATAACTTTTGAAAAATTACTTTTATTTCAAGTTCCAATATACTTATTAGGTCTTCTATTAATATTCTTCTATAGTTATAAAAAAGAAAATTTCTCTATACTTTTTCGACTAAATAAAATAAAGAAATATTTTAATGAAATAACAAATTATAGTATTTTTTCAATATTAAATAGTTTTGGCAACATACTTGTTATGAATGTTGACATTCTAATGGTAACTGCTCTTCTTGGATTATCAGAAACAGGAATTTATACAACCGCATTTTATATAGGACTAATGATTGCGATTCCTAGAAGAGCAATTGCACAAATTTCTATTCCTGTAATCTCAGAAAATATCAAAGAAAATAACTTTAATAAAATAGAAAAAAATTATAGACTAGTTTCTCTCCATTTACTTTTGGTAGGAATTTTTATTTATTTATTAATAATTATTAACCTTAATGATATATTTTATTTAATTCCAAATTCTCAAAATTTTATTTCGGGTAAAAATATTGTTTACATTATAGGATTAGCGAAACTAGTCACAATGGCTTTTAGTTTTAATGGAGAATTAATAATGATGTCTAAATATTTTAAATTTAATGTTATTACTATTTTAATATTAGCTGCACTTAGCATTATACTTAATTACCTATTAATTCCTAACTTTGGAATGATTGGAGCCGCATATGCTTCATTAATTTCAATATTAATTTTCAATCTTATTAAACTTATTTTTATTAAAATAAAAATGAAAATATTACCATTTTCAAACAAAACCATAATAGTTATTTTTGTAGGACTATTAACTTATGTTTTAAGTATTTATATCCCTAATCTCGAAAATTTATTTATAAATATTTTATTTAAATCTACTTTGATTTCTATTTTTTATATCATCTTAATATATAAATCTAAAATATCTCCAGAATTCAATACAATACTTAATAGAATTATATCTCCTCAAAAATCTTAAATAACTTTTTTGATAAATATTTAAATTGAATTTCTGATTTATCAGAACTATATAAACGCTCTTTATTCTTATTATAATTACTAAATGAATTCAATATTATTTTTTTGATTGACTGATGATCGTCATAAGATATTCTTTTTTTCCTTTTATGTTTTTCTAACAAACTATCTACATCATTATTATTATAACTTCCTAAAGTAATTAAGGGCTTATTAGAAATAATATAATCATATATTTTAAAAGGGGTTGTATTTTGAATTTCAGTATTGTTTAAAAGTAAAAGCAATAAAGATGAATGTGACATAATATTTATCATGTGATCTTCATCAACATATTTGTAATATTCAAAAGATTGAGAAAGAATTTTATCTTTTTTAATATAATTTAAAGTTGAAACATTAACAGGTCCACAAAATATAAGTTTAAATTTCAATTTAAATTCATTATTATTTTCTAAAATATTTTTAATAACATCTAAAAATACTTTTGGATTTCTAAATTTGTTTATCAATCCAAAATGCGATATAACAAAATAATTGTTCTTTGAAGACAACAGTTTTTTAGTTAATAAAGATCCATTTGAAATACAAGTAATGTTATTATTAGACATATGAAATGAAAATTCTTTTAGTAGAATACTATTAGTAACAATAACATGATTTGCATTATTTAAAAATAAATTCTCATAATTTTTATGTTTTATTTTAGAAAAATATGAAGGTCTCATATTTAAAAGAATATCCCAATTTGAATACGGATCTCTAAAATCCGCAATCCATTTAATGTTTAATATTTTTTTTAATTTTAATCCGATAAGATGCATACTATGAGGAGGTCCAGTGGTTAAAACAATTTCTATATTATTTTCTTTAATATATTGTTTTAAATATTTGACAGATGGCCTAACCCAAAATATTCTAGAATCTGGAATAAAAAAAGTTGATCTAAGCCAAGAAAAAAAACTTATAAATATAGAATTAGAATTATCTACAACTCCCCTATTATAATCACTTTTAAAAATCTTAGAAAAAATAATGCTAGGATCAAAAATTTTTTTTCTAATTAAAGTATATGAATTTTCAACCTTACTAACTGAATTCGTATTTCCTTTAGTAAAAATAATTGGTTCATAACCATTGCTTTTAAAATATTCAATAAAACCAAGCCATCGTTTGTGTCCAACTCCTTTTTCAGGAAGCCAATAATATGAAATGATTAAAACTTTCTTCATTAATTAAAAAAAGTAAATACGATTTGTTAATTTAGTTAAATATACATTTTTAATGTGTATTAAGTATTTTAAATTCTATGAAAAATATAGCTGTTTTAACTTCTGGAGGTGATTCACCTGGAATGAATGCTGCAATTAGATCTATAGTAAGGACAGCTAATCAAAATAATATTACAGTTCAAGGAATAGAATATGGTTATAAAGGACTTATAGAAAATAATTTTATAAAGCTAACGCCTAATAATGTAGGAAATACAATTCATATTGGAGGAACATTATTAAAATCTGCTAGAAGTAAAGAATTTTATAAAAAAGATGGAAGAAAAGTTGCTTATAACAATTTAAAAAAAAATAATATAGATGGATTAGTTGTTTTAGGAGGTGATGGATCATTGACTGGTGCATCCATTTTTTCAGATGAATACAATTTTCCAGTTATAGCTATACCATGTACCATTGACAATGATATTTACGGTAGTGATCATTCTATAGGTTTTGCAACTGCAAGAGAGACAATTGTAAGTGCTGTTGATAAAATTAGGGATACTGCAGTTTCTCACGATAGGATTTTTATTGTTGAGGTAATGGGGAGAAACTCAGGAAATCTAGCTCTAGAAGCAGGAATTTCAAGTGGTGCTGAAATGATATTAATTCCTGAGATTCATTTAGATATTGATACAGTTATTAATAATATTTCAAAAATAAATAAGAAAAAAAAATCTATTATCATTATCTATGCTGAAGGCTGTAATTATGGTACTGCTTATGAATTTGCAAACACTATTGAAAATAAAATTAAAAATTCGAATGTTAGATTTTCAATACTTGGACACGTGCAAAGAGGAGGAATACCTGTTCCAAGTGATAGAATCTTAGGTTCAATATTAGGATATAAAGCTATTAAAGTATTATTACAAGGTAAATCAAAAAAAATGATTGGTTATAAAAATATGGATTATAATATTATTTCCATTGAAGATTCAATTAGTAAACATAAAAACATTAATACAAAACTCTACGAAATAGCTGAAATTATATCTAAACAATAATTTTTTTTATATATTCAAAAATAGAATTATCTATCTTCACAAACCATTTAATATCTCTATCTCTTTTGAACCATGTCATTTGCTTTTTTGCATATTTTTTTGTATTTCTTTTTATTAAATCAATAGCTTCTTTTTCTGATATTTTATTATCAAAACAATCAAACAATTCATTATAGCCTACCGTTTGTAAAGAATTTAAATTCCTAAAATCAACTAAATTTAACGCTTCATCAATAAGTCCATTTTTAATCATCAAATCAACCCTAGAATTAATATTTTCATAAAGCATTTCTCTTGGAGGATTTAGTCCAATTTTTATAAGATGAAAATTATTTTTTTGTTGTTTCTTTATTAAGAAAGAAGAAAATGGTTTTTTTGTATATATACATACTTCCAAAGCACGCAATATTCTTTGAGGATTACTCAAATCAATAACATTATAATGTTTTTTATCATATTTTTTCAGCAAATTTTGAATATAGTTTAAACCATTTATTTTATAATATTCTCTTACTTTATTTCTTAATTCATTAGGTACTTTTGGAATTTCATCTATTCCATTACAAACAACATCAATAAACAAACCTGAACCTCCAACAATTACTGCATAATTTTTCTTTTTAAAATAATTCATCAACAAAAAATCTACTTCTTTTTTATATTTACCAACAGAATAATTATCATGAATAGATAAATTATTTATAAAATGATGTTTTGCTTTAGATAACTCTACTTTATTTGGTTTAGCTGTACCAACTTCCAATTCTTTATAAAATTGTCTAGAATCTGCAGATAATATTTCAGCATCGTATAAATTAGCAATATCTATACTTAACTTTGTTTTACCACTAGCAGTTGGACCTACTAAAACTATTAAATATTTTTTATCTATATTCAAGAATTAAAATTATGAGTTTAAAACTTACAAAAATATTTCAAGTAAAATTAGAAAATATTTTAGAATCTCAAGAATACAAAATTAGATTTGAAAAAGGTAATTTTAAATCCGGTTATTGTATTATAAAAGATAAAAAAGTAGTTGTAATTAACAAATACTTCAGTTTGGAAGGAAAAATTAATGCTTTAATAAAAATTATTAAATCCATTGAAATTTCTAAGCAATTATGCACCAAAAATGATATTATAATTCTTAAAAAAATAGATACCATTGAAAGTTAAATTTTTAGGAACAGGAACTTCTCAAGGAATACCTGTTATAGGATGTGAATGTAATATTTGTAAATCAAAAAACAAAAAAGATATTCGACTAAGATCATCAATTTATATAAATCATAAAAATCTAAATTTTATTATAGATACTGGACCTGATTTTAGACAACAAGTTTTAAATAATAACATCAAAAAAATTGATTTTGTGTTATATACACACGCACATAGAGATCACACATCTGGTATAGACGAATTAAGATCTTTTAATTATTTACAAAAAAAATCTATAAAAGCATTTGGAAATAACTATTTAGTAAATCAATTAAAAAATGATTTTTCTTATATTTTTAGTGGAATTAAATACCCCGGTCTACCACAAATTGATTTAAAAACAATAAATAAAGATTTTTTCTATAAAAAATTAAAAATAATTCCTATAAAAGTACACCACCATAAACTAGAAGTACTTGGTTACAGAATTAAAGATTTCACTTATATAACTGATGCAAACTTTATTTCAAATATTGAATTAAATAAAATTAATAACAGCAAAATATTGGTAATAAACTGTTTACAAATTGATAAACATATTTCACATTTTAATTTAGAAGAAGCAATTGATGTTGTTAAAAAATTAAAAATTAAAAAAGCATATTTTACTCATATTTCTCATAATTTAGGAAAGCACAATAAAATAAATAAACTTTTACCAAAAAATATTTCTTTAGCGTATGATGGTCTAGAAATTAATTTATAAAAAGCTTAACCAACTATATTCACTTTCATCATATTAGTATGACTTTCCCAATGTTCTGGCATAGAAGCTGTTACTATATATTTATCATCTTTTTTCAAATGGTTATTTTCAACTAATATATTTTCAATATTTTCAAGTGTTAAATCAATATTTTCTGTCTTATCATAAAATATGCACCTAACACCCCAAACTATATTCATAATATTACCTAAATTTTTATCATTAGTAACTATAAATATTTTAGCTTTTGGCCTATTACCAGATACTCTAAATGCAGTAAATCCACTTTTCGTCATAGATACAATGGCTTTAGCATTAATTTGCTTTGAAAGCCGACAAGCAGCAGTTATCAAACTTTCATTTACCCTATTTTTTAAAAGTTTATTTTTTTCAAAATTATAATAGATTTCAGAAGTGCTTCTTTCAACAGAACTTATTATTTTTTCCATACTTTTAACAGCAATAATTGGATAATTCCCTGTCGCTGATTCTGCAGAAAGCATAACTGCATCTGCACCATCAAGTACAGCATTTGCAACATCATTTGACTCTGCTCTAGTTGGAGTTTTTTGTTCTACCATACTTTCAAGCATTTGTGTAGCTATAATTACAGGTTTATATGCTTTATTACATTTATCAACAATCTTTTTTTGGTATATAGGTACAGATTCCATAGGCATTTCTACACCTAAATCACCTCTTGCAACCATCAATCCATCTGATGCTTTAATTATTTTATCAATATTTTTTATTGCTTGTGGTTTTTCAATTTTAGCAATTATTCTAGTTTCTTTTCCTCTCTCCATAATCAATTTTCTTAATAACTTAATATCTTTTTCAGATCGCACAAAGGATAATGCAATCCAATCAACATCATTATCTAATCCAAAATGCAAATCTTCAATATCCTTTTCTGTAATAGATGATAAAGAAATATTACTTTCGGGAAAATTAATACCTTTTCTAGGTAATAATATTCCACCCCTTATAATCTTAGTTAAAACTTCATTTTTAGAAGAACTTATTACCCTTAACTCTATCTTACCATCATCAATAAGTATTCTCTCATTGGATTTAATATCATATAAAATATCATTATCTATTGAAATAACCCTAGAATCACCAACAACATTTTTAGAAACAATTTTTAATTCTTCATTATCTTTTAATTTAATAGAATCATTTAATATTTCTCCTACTCGAATTTTTGGTCCTTGTAAATCTTGAAGTATGCAAACAGGTACATTTAACTCTTCACTAATTTTTCTAACATTCTTTATAATTTGTTTATGAAATTCTTTTTCACCATGAGAAAAATTTAATCTAACAACATCAACCCCAGCAATTACCATTTCTTTTAAAATGTTAATATCAGAAGAAGATGGACCTATTGTAGCTATTATTTTTGTTTTATTATAAAAAATATTTTTCATATATAAAGCATGTATTTTTCTTTCAATTTATTTACATCAACAAAATTAGCAAATTGAATACGATTATCTCTTTTTAATTCATTAATTATATTAAAAGACTCAAATTCAAAAAAATTGACAGAAAACTGAAGCAAATAATCAAATTTTGATAATTTAGAAATAAAATGTGACTTTACATTTTCTTTATTATTAAGCCTATTTGTTAATAATCGTATATACTTCTTTTTATCTTTATAATTTAGACACGAAACACTTATTGATTGATTATTTACTAATTTAATTAAGATGTTATCACTTTTTTTTAAATTAATATTTAATAAAGTATTTAATATCCAAGCTATTTTATATTCTTTTGAATTAGATACAATACCGACAACTTTAAAATCATCTACATGAAATTTGATTTTTGATTTCTTAATATTCAATATTATTATATTTATAAATTTAAAGTATATACTAAGTTATATAGTTTGAGAATTGAAAAAAAAATTTATTTTTGCAGAGTAATAAAAATAAACTTCTATGGAACATATTGAAAATAAAGTAAAAGAAATTATAATTGATAAATTGGGAATTGAAGAATCAGAGATTACTGATTCCGCTAGTTTTACAAATGATTTAGGTGCTGATTCGTTAGACACCGTTGAATTAATTATGGAATTTGAAAAAGAATTCAATATTTCTATTCCTGATGAAGACGCAGAAAAAATTGGTACCGTAGGCCAAGCAATCTCATATTTAAAAGAACACGTTAGTTAAACGCAAATAAAATAACCATTCATCTAATAAGATGAGTAAAACAAGAGTAGTAATAACGGGAATGGGAGCAATAACTCCCATTGGTAATAATCTTAAAGAATATAATCAATCATTATTTAATGGGATAAGTGGTTGTAAACTTATTACAAGATTTGACGCTTCAAAATTTAAAACAAGATTTGCATGTGAACTTAAAAACTATGATCCTTTAAACTATTTTGATAAAAAAGAATCTAGGAAAATGGATGCTTTTGCACAATATGGATTGATTGTTGCTGAAGAAGCTCTTCAAGATTCTGGAATAGATTTAAACGAAATAGATAAAAATAAATTTGGAGTTATTTGGGGATCTGGTGTAGGTGGAATTGAAACATTCCAAAATGAACTCATAAATTTTAGTGAAAATAATAAAAATCCTAGATTTAATCCTTTTTTTATACCCAAACTAATTCCTGACATATGCCCAGGTCTTATTGCAATAAAATATGGTCTAAAAGGACCTAATTTTGCTACAGTTTCAGCATGTGCATCTGCATCAAATGCAATTATAGATTCTTTTAATTATATCAAATCAGGCACTTCAGACATAATAATTACTGGAGGATCTGAAGCAGCTGTTAATGAAACTGGTGTTGGAGGTTTTAATGCCTTAAAAGCTCTTTCTGAAAGAAATAATTCTCCAGCAACGGCATCAAGACCATTTGATAAAGAAAGAGATGGATTTGTTCTTGGTGAAGGTGGTGGTGGTCTGATATTAGAAAATTATGATCATGCAATTAAACGAAATGCTAAAATTTATGCTGAAATAATTGGTTTTGGAATGTCTTGTGATGCTCACCACATAACAGCACCACATCCAGAAGGTGAAGGAGCTAGATTAGTTATGAATAATGCCATAAATAATGCAAACATTAGAAAAGAAGAAATCGATTATATAAATGTACACGGAACATCAACTCCTCTAGGAGATAAAAGTGAAATATGTGCTATAGAAAATGTTTTTAATGACCATGCATATAATATAAATATAAGTTCAACTAAATCTATGACAGGACACCTGTTAGGAGCTGCTGGAGCAATAGAATCTATTGCATCAATTATTTCAATAAATGAAGGGTTTATTCCACCTACTATAAATCATTTTAATAAAGATGAAGAATTTAATCCTAGATTGAATCTTACTCTTAACAAAACCCAAAAAAAAGATGTTAATATTGCTATTAGTAATACATTTGGATTTGGAGGGCACAACACTTCAATAATTTTTAAAAAAATAAATTTAAAGTGAATATTTTTTTTAAAAATAAAGAAGATTTAAAATTAATTAATGCAGTAAAATTTATTTTAGGTTATAAACCAAAAAAAATTCAATTATATAAACTTGCCTTATTGCATAAATCTAATAATTCTGAAGAATCAAATGAAAGATTAGAGTATCTAGGAGATGCTGTATTAGGGTTAATTGTTGCAAATTATTTATTTAAATTATATCCTTATAAAGATGAAGGGTTTCTTACGAAAATAAGATCAAAAATTGTAAGTAGGGATTCACTAAATAATCTTGGAAGAAAAATTGGAATCAAAGAACTTATAAATCTTCGAAAAGCAAAAACAAAATCTTATGAATCAGTATATGGTGATGCTGTTGAAGCTTTAATTGGCGCATGTTATTTAGAAAATGGATTTAATTATTGTTCAAAAAAAGTTATTAATAATATATTAGTTCCTTATTATGATTTAGATTCCTTAACAAGTCAAACTCATAATTTTAAAAGTAAAATTTTAGAATGGGCACAACAAGAAAAAATGAAAATTAGTTTTATTATTGAAAAAAACACAAAATCAAATAAGTTTTCACAATTTAAATCCATTTTATACCTTAATAGTAAAAAACTTTCTGAAGGTTATGGAAAAAGTAAAAAAAATGCAGAAAAAGATGCTTCTAGAAATGCTTGCGATAAACTTGAGTTAGTGTAATTTTGTCTAAGAAAAACATAACTCTATACAAACTTTGAACATAAAAATTGCTAGCTCTAATTTAAATCAAATACCCATAGACTGGGACAGAAATTATTCTAATATTAAAACAAGTATTTTAGAATCAATAAAAAATAATGTTAAAGTTCTATGTTTACCTGAATTAGCAATCACCGGATATGGATGTCAGGATTTATTTTTCACTAAATGGGTAATTGAAAAAGCAAAATTAGAATTAATTAAAATTCAAAAATTATGCAATCAAATTACAGTTATTGTAGGACTTCCTCTTGACTATAAAAACAAAACATACAATACTTGCTGTATAATAAATAATAAAGAAATTAAAGGTTTTTTTGTAAAAAGTAATCTTCCAAACGACGGAATCCATTATGAAAAAAGATGGTTTGAACCTTGGAATTTAGGAGAAAAAAAAGAAATATTTTTTAATGGAAAAAAAGTACCAATAGGTACAATTCAATATGAATATAATAAAGATTTAACAATTGGTTTTGAAATATGTAGAGATTCTTGGGATAAAGAAAGACCTCTAAAATATATCAATACAAATAAAAAACATCTATTAATATTACATTCTAATGCAAGTCACTATGCATTTCATAAGTTTAACTTTAGAAAAAATCAAGTAATAGATAGCTCAAAAAAATATGATTGTACATATATCTCTTGCAACCTTTTAGGAAATGAATCTGGAAAATCAATTTTTGAAGGCGATACTATCCTTGCTCAAAAAGGAAAACTTCTTCATGTAAGCAAAAGATTTTCATTTAAAAATGTTATTAGTAATATCTATGATATAGATTTAGAAAAGACATCAACAAAATATATTGATTCAAAAACAAATATTTTTGAAGAATTTATTAATGCAGCATCTCTTGCTCTATTTGATTATAATATTAAAAGTAAATGTCATGGTTTTACAGTCTCTTTAAGTGGCGGAGCAGATTCATCATGTACAGTAATGTTAGTTTATGAGATGATTAGGAGAGCAATACTTGAACTTGGTGAAAAAGAAGTTATTAATAAACTAAATTTAAAAAATCTTCAAGAAAATGATTATTCGATAAATACAATAATGAAAAATATACTTATTACTGTATATCAAAAATCAAAAAATTCATCCTTAGATACTGAATTATCAGCTAAAAAACTAGCTCGATTCATATCATCTACTCATTTTAAATGGTCAATAAATGAAGAAATTGATAGTATAATAAGTAAAATTTCAAAAAAAACTAAACAAACTTATAATTGGGAAAAAGATAACATTGCAATGCAAAACATTCAAGCAAGAGTTAGATCTCCTTTTATATGGTTTATTGCTAATACCAATAATATGTTATTACTATCAACCTCAAATAGAAGTGAAAATGCTGTTGGATATTCAACTATGGACGGAGATACAAGTGGATCAATATCTCCTATTGCAGGAATTGATAAAGTATTTATTAAAAAATTACTTATTTACCTAAAAGAAAAATATAATTACAACTGTTTAAATAATGTGTTAACTCTTGAACCAAGTGCCGAATTAAAACCAAAAAAATTTAATCAAAAAGATGAAGATGATCTTATGCCATATTCTATTTTATCAAGAATTGAAAGAGAAGCAATCAAAGAAAGGTCAAGTCCAAAAAATATTTATGATAAAATTAAAAAAGAAAAAATATGTACTAATAATGAACTAAAAAAGTATATAAAAAAATTTTTTAACCTTCTAGGTAAAAATCAATGGAAAAGAGAAAGAACTGCACCTAGCTTTCATTTTGATGATTATAGCCTAGATCCATCAACATGGTACAAATTTCCAATATTATCCAGTAATTTTAAACAAGAAACAGAAGAATTATAAACTACTTTACTGGATCTTTACCACTTCCTCCCCATGGATGACATCTTAATATTCTTTTTAGACCTAAAAAGGTTCCATAAAAAAAACCATACTTTAAAATTGCTTGTTTAGAATACTCTGAACATGTAGGTTCAAACCTACAAGATCGTGGAAAAATTGGTGAAATTAAATACTGATAAAATAAAATAGGTACTATAAATAATTTCCTAATATTCATTGATTAAATAATATATTTGCACTTTATAAAAATAATGAAAAATATTATAATTCTATCTTTACTACTTCTCACCATATTTATTAATTTTAATAAGCTTTTAGCAAAATCCGATACAATTTCAATTAATAATTTAAAATTAAATCAAGCATCAAATATAATAATTGATGAAATTAAAATATTAGGAAATAAAAGAACTAAAGAAAATATAATTCTTCGTGAATTAACTCTTAAAGAGGGTACTATAATATCTAAAAATAAATTTATTTCTACTATAGAAGAAGACAAAAGAAAAGTTATAAATACTGATCTTTTCAATGAAGTAGAATTTAAAATAGAAATAATTAAAAAAAATCACGTAATCATAATAATAAATGTACTTGAATCTATTTATTGGGCACCAATTATAATTTTTGAACTATCAGATAGAAATTTTAGTGATTGGTGGGAAAACTTTAATCATGATTTTAGTAGAATAAACTATGGATTAGGATTTTATCATTATAATATTAGTGGTAAAGCTGATGAATTCGAAATATTATTTAGACTAGGTTTTATTAAACAATTTCTAACTTCTTACTCTATACCATACATAACAAAAAAACAAAAAGGAGGTGTTGAAATTAAATTTGATTATATAGACTATGATCATTTAGAATATAATTCTACTGATCACATTCCCATTTTTTATAAATCAAAAAATTCTTTATTAAAAGAACTTTCTACTTCTATTGAATATTCTCATAGAGAATCATTCTATAATTATCACTATTTTGAACTAGAATACTACAATATAAATTTGAATGATACATTATCATTATTAAATGACAATTATTTTTATGGAGATAAAATAAAAAATTCATTAAATATAAGTTATGAATTTGATAGAGATTTTAGAAATTTTAAAAACTACCCATTACATGGATTTAGATTAAATGCTCTAATCGAAAAGATAGGATTAGGTATTTTTAATGATATAAACAAATGGAAAGCAAGTATTTATTACTCAAAATATTTTGAATTTAAAAAACAATTTTATTACTCTTTCAATCTATCCACTTATTTTAGTAGTAAAAATCAACCATACTATCTCTATGAAAACACTGATCAATTAAGAGGCTATTATGAGTTCATAAGAGGTTTTGAAAAATACTTAATTCATGGACACTCAAATTTGATTTATAAAAATACGATCAAAAAAAGAATTGCTTCAAAAAATTTTAATATAGAAAAAATGAAATTCAGAAAATTTAAAAACATTCCTATAAACATTTATTTAAAAATGTTTTTTGACTCTGGGTATGTATGGAAATATTCTAACAAAAACCAAAACATAACCCTAAACAACAAATATCTTCACAGTTTTGGTATAGGTTTTGATTTTGTGACTATTAAAAATTTATCTATTACAACTGAATTATCAAGAAATTCAAATAAAGAACTGAATTTTTCTATTAATTTAGGGGCTGATTTTTAATTATGAATACAGTAGCATTTCACACATTTGGATGTAAACTTAATTTTTCAGAAACATCAACAATAGCAAGAAAATTCAAACAAAAAGGGTATAAAAGAATTTCCATAAATGATAATCCAAACAAAGTTGTTATAAATACATGCTCAGTCACTGAAAATGCTGATAAAAAATGTAAAGAATTAATAAAAAAAATTAAAAATAAATACCCAAAAACAGAAATAGATATAATTGGATGTTATGCACAATTAAAACCTAAAGAAATTTCTCAAATCAATGGTGTAAACCTAGTACTCGGAATGAAAGAAAAATTTGAAATAAATAATTATTTCAATAACAAAAAAAAGAAAATATTACATTCAAAAATAAATGAAATAACAAAATTTAATTCTACCTACTCTATTAACGAAAGGACTAGGGCTTTTCTCAAAATTCAAGATGGCTGTAATTATGGATGTTCTTTCTGCACAATTCCATTAGCTAGAGGAAAAAGTAGATCTAACACTATTGATGAAGTACTAAATAAAATAAATGAATTAATTTCAAAAGGATCAAAAGAAATAGTTTTAAGTGGTATTAATATTGGTGATTTTGGAATTATTAATGGTAAAAGAAAAGAGTCATTTACAGATTTAATAATAGCAATTGAAAAAATTAATAAAAAAATTAGATTTAGAATATCATCAATAGAACCTAACCTTTTAAATGATAAAATAATTAAGATAATTTCTAAATCAAATAAGTTTTTGAATCATTTTCATATGCCATTACAATCTGGAAATAACAAAATCTTAAAAAATATGTCAAGAAGATATACAAAAGAATTATATGAAAAAAAAGTAAAAAAAATAAAATCTCTAATGCCAGATGCGTGCATTGGAGGTGATGTGATTGTTGGATTCCCTGGTGAATCTAAATCAGATTTTAAAGAAACGTATAAGTTTATAAATAATTTAAATATTGATTATCTTCATGTTTTTCCATATTCTGAAAGAGTAAATACAAGGGCTGATATAATAAAAGATAAAATACCTACAAATGAAAGAGCTTTAAGATCAAAAATGTTAAGAATATTATCCGATAAGAAAAAAAGATTTTTTTATGATAAAAACATAGGATTAAAAAAAAATGTTTTATTTGAAAAAGGTAAAAAAAATGATTGGGTTAATGGCTTTACTGAAAATTACATAAAAGTAAAAGTACCATATAATAATAATATAATTGGTAAAATTAAGTCTGTAAGACTAAGAAAAACTACCAACGATTTAACAATTATTGGAGATTTAATATAAAAAAATGAACATTATATGTGTAGGTAGAAATTATGTTGATCATATAAAAGAATTAAACAATAATATTCCTGAAAATCCTGTAATTTTTTTTAAACCAGAAACTTCTTTGAATGAAAGTAGTCAATTCAAATATCCTTCTATAACAAATGATTTACATTATGAAGTGGAACTTGTATTTAAAATAAAAAAAGAAGGAAAAAATATTAAAAAAATAGATGCTAAAACTCACATAGATAGTATTGGTATTGGTATTGACTTTACAGCAAGAGACATACAATCTATAGCTAAAGAAAGAAGATTACCTTGGGATTTATCTAAAGGCTTTGATAATTCTGCTTCAATTTCTATATTTAAAAAAATTAATTTTTTTAAAAACATAGATAATTTAAATTTTTCCCTTTACAAGAATAAAAAAGAAGTTCAAAACGGAAACTCTAAATTAATGATTTATAAAATAGACTTCTTAATACATTATATTTCAAAATATGTAACATTAAATAAAGGAGATCTAATATTTACAGGAACACCAAAAGGAGTTGGTCCAGTAAATGTAGGAGATAAGCTAGAAGCATATATTGAAAATGAAAAATTACTTATCACTAATATTATTTAGTTTTATTTGTGGAAATATTTATTCACAAAATAAATATCTCTTTCCAATAAATACTAATTCCCAAAATTATTTGTCTGGCACAATGGGTGAACTAAGAGGAGATCATTTCCATATGGGAATTGATATAAAAACTTTTGGAAAAACTGGACACCCTGTCTACGCAAGTGAAAATGGTTATATAGAAAGAATAAGAGTTTCAGCATCAGGATATGGAAAAGTAATATATATAAAACATTTAGATAGTAAAAAAACTGTTTATGCTCATCTAAATAGATTTAATAAAAAAATTGATGATTATGTTACAAATTATCAATATAGAAAAAAACATTTTTCAGTAAATATTTATCCAGGAAAAAAATTCTTTATAAATAAAGGAGAAGTAATAGCTTATTCAGGAAATACCGGCTCTTCAAGTGGACCACACCTTCATTTTGAACTCAGAGATAGTTTAGACAATGTATATGACCCCTTAAAATTAAAATTTAATGAAATAATAGATAATACAAAACCAACTATTGAAAAAATAACTTTCAAGACTTTAGATAAATACTCAAGAATAAACAATGGATATGGAATTTTTGAATACCAAGTTTTAAATGATAAGGGTAAAAATTTTATTGAAAATATTAACGCAAAAGGTAAAATTGGAATATCAATTCTGTGCTATGATAAACTAGATGGAGCATCTAACAAAAATGGCATTAAAAAAATAGAATTGTATGTTAATGACACTCTAGTTATTAACAACAATATAGAATATTTAACCTATGATGAGACTAATAACGTTGCTAAATACATAGATTTTAATTTATTTCTAAAAAGCAAAAAACAATACATAAAATTATACCAAGATGATGGAAATGTATTAAATTTTCATAATAATGATCATTCAGGAATTTTAAATATTAATGAAGAAGAAGAAAATAATATTAAAATTAAAATATATGACTCTTATGAAAATAATCAAGAAATATTATTTAGCATTAATAATTCAAATACTAAAAACTTAAAAAATAAAGTTAATTTATCATATGAAAACTTTGAAATTTATGATAATATACTTCAGATTTCAACTAGTAATAATAGAAATTTCTTAGAAATTGAAGTTAATAAATCTATAAGAAATATAAATCCTTCATACGCATTACAAGATAAAAACTTTTATCTCATCGATTTAACTAAAGTATTACCTTCAAAAATTATTTTAAATGATAAAGTAATTGATTTATCATTTATTGATATTATTCCTTCAGGAATAAAATATGAAAAAAATTATGATGATTTTTCTATTAATGTAAGTAAAATAAGTTTATTTGATACATTGTTTTTATCCTTTAAAAAAAAGTTGAAAAAAAACAATGAAATTTTTGAATTTAAAAATTTATCTACTTTTAAAAATAATATTGAAGTTACTTTAATACCAAAAGAAAAGTATGATATAAATAAATCTTATGTTTATGAGATTTTAAAAAATGATCAAAGTTTTATAGGAGGAAAATGGAATAGTAATAATAGTATAAGTTTCAAAACAAATAATTTATCAAAATATACTCTTTTAAATGATACTATAGGTCCAGAAATAACTCCACTAAAAATAAATTCAAATCAAATTAAAATTAGAATTAAAGATGATCTGTCTGGAATTAATAAATACGAAGGAAAAATCAATAATAATTGGATACTTTTTGAATATGATTCAAAAAATGAAATTATAATTTCTAAAAAATTTAATCCTAATCAATCATTTAAAGGTAAATTTGTACTGGTTGTGTATGATAATGCAAACAATAAAACTTCATATAATATAAACATTTAAATATGGCACTTAAAATAGGAAATAAAGCACCTGATTTTGAATCTATAAATCAAAATGGCGATAAAGTAAAATTATCTGATTTTATAGGTAAAAAAGTAGTTTTATATTTTTATCCAAGAGATAATACTCCAGGATGTACTGCTCAGGCATGCAACTTAAAAGACAATTATAATACATTAAAGAAAAATGGATATACTATATTAGGAATCAGCAAAGATTCACCCAAATCACATCAAAAATTTATTAATAAATTTAATTTACCTTTTGATTTAATTGCAGACGAAGACCAAAGTGTTCATATAAAGTATGGTACATGGATAGAAAAAACTATGTATGGAAAAAATTATATGGGTACAGCACGATGGACATTCTTAATAGATGAAAAAGGAAATATTGAAAATATTATTCAAAAAGTAAAAACAAAGGAGCATACTAGCCAAATACTATTAAATGAATAAAAAATTAAATGTATCAGAACTAAAAGTTATTGCCTCACAAGTCAGAAGAGATATTGTTAGAATGGTTCATAATGCTCAATCAGGCCATCCTGGAGGATCTTTAGGCTGTACAGATTTTTTTGTTACATTATTTTTTAACATAATGAATAGAAATAAATCTTTTTCAATGAATGGCATTGGGGAAGATATTTTCTTTTTATCAAATGGTCATATTTCACCTGTTTTTTATAGTGTACTAGCAAGAAGTGGCTATTTCAAATTAGATGAATTAAATAGTTTTAGAAAAATAAATTCAAGATTACAAGGTCATCCAGCCACACATGAAGGATTACCTGGAATTAGGATTGCATCAGGTTCGCTTGGTCAAGGTCTATCTGTAGCTATAGGTGCTGCAAGCTCAAAAAAATTAAATAATGATTCAAATATTGTTTATGCTCTTATGGGTGATGGTGAACTACAAGAAGGACAGGTATGGGAAGGATTTATGTATGGTGCAAATAACAATATTGATAATTTAATAGTTTCAATTGATTATAATGGCCAACAAATTGATGGTCCTGTAAATGAAATCAATTCTTTAAAAAATTTAAAAGCCAAATTTAAGTCTTTTGGATGGTCAGTTGTTGAAAGCAATGGTAATAATATAAAAAATTTAATTGAAGTATTAAACCATTCAAAATCATTATTAAAAAATGGTCTACCTGTTGTAAATATTATGAAAACAGTAATGGGGAAAGGAGTAGATTTTATGGAAAACTCCCATAAATGGCATGGAATTTCACCAAATGATGAGGAACTTTCAAAAGCGTTAAATCAATTAAAAGAAACTTTAGGGGATTATTAATGAAAAGAAAAGAATATACATATACAGAAAAAAAGGATACTAGATCAGGTTTTGGTGATGGTCTCTTAGAAATTGGAAGGAAAAATAAAAACGTTGTAGCATTATGTGCAGACTTAACTGGTTCATTAAAAATGAATGCTTTTAAAAACGAATTTCCTGAGAGATTTTTTCAAGTAGGAGTAGCTGAAGCAAATATGATAGGTATTGCTGCAGGATTAACAATCGGTGGTAAAATTCCTTTTACTGGAACATTTGCTAATTTTTCTACTGGAAGAGTATATGATCAAATAAGACAATCCATAGCATATTCTGGAAAAAATGTAAAAATATGTGCTTCTCATGCTGGAATTAGTCTTGGAGAAGATGGAGCTACACATCAAATACTAGAAGATATAGGTATGATGAAAATGCTGCCTGGAATGACAGTTATAAACCCTTGTGATTATAATCAAACTAAAACAGCCACAATTGCTTTAAGTAATCATACAGGTCCAGCATATTTAAGATTTGGAAGACCAAAATGGCCAATATTTACTGATAAAAATATCGAATTTATAATTGGAAAAGCAATAAAATTTATTGAAGGAAAAGATGTTTCAATATTTGCTACCGGACACATGTTATGGCAAGCACTAGAAGCAGAAAAAGAGTTATTTGACTTAGGAATATCATCTGAAATAATAAATATTCATACTATAAAACCTCTTGATACTAAATCTATACTAAAAAGTGTATCTAAGACAAAATGTGTTGTAACATGTGAAGAACATAATGTTATAGGTGGTCTAGGTGAAAGTATCGCAAGCATTCTTTCAGAAAAATTACCATGTCCAATTAAATTAGTAGGAGTAAAAGATTCTTTCGGAGAAAGCGGTAGACCTCTAGAACTATTAGATAAATATAAACTAACTCCTGATTCAATAAAAAAAGCTGCCATCTCTGTTATTGAGAAGAAATGAAAAAAGCTCTTATTCTTTTATCTGGAGGACAGGACTCAACCACATGTCTATTCTGGGCAAAATCAAAATTTGATAAATTAATAGCTATTGGATTTGATTATAATCAAAGACATATAATCGAACTAGAATGTGCAAAAAAAATATGTGATAATGAAAAAATACAATTTGAAATAATTAAACTTAATAAAATACTTTCTAACTCAGCTTTAATTGATAAAAATAAAGACCTAAACACTAACCATCCATCAAATAAAAATTTACCAAATTCATTCGTTCCTGGAAGGAATTTAATTTTTTTATCTCTTGCCTCTACATATGCTGTAAATAATAATATAAATGATATAGTTATTGGAGTATGTGAAGCTGACTATAGTGGATACCCAGATTGTAGAAAAAAATTTATTGATTCAATTAAAGATTCCATTTCCCTTGCACATGATAAAAATATTAAAATTCATGCACCGTTAATGCACCTTAATAAGGCAAAAATTTGGAAATTAGCCAAAGAACTTCGATGTTTAGACATAATTATAAACTATACAATGACAGATTACAATGGATCAAAGAATAAAAATGAATGGGGATTTGGTAAATTAGATAATCCTGCAAGCTTATTAAGATCAAAAGGGTATTTTGAAGCAAAAAAAAATAAATGGCTATAAAATGAAATTAGAAAGTAATATTATTGACCCATATATTGGTCAAAAAGCTGAAGGGAAAATTGTCGATTTTGAGAGTAAAAAATCTATTCAAAAAAAAGAACTTAAAGTTTTTAAATTTAAAAGTACAAATCAGTACATTAAAATATTCACACCAGAATTTATAGCTGTTTGTCCATTTAGTGGCCTACCAGATATTGCTAAAATAACTATTGAATATTTTCCAAAAGGAGAATTAGCTTTAGAACTTAAAGCTCTAAAATACTATTTAATAAGTTATAAAAATGTAGGAATTTATCAAGAAGAAGTAACAAAGAATATACATTTAGATTTAAAAGAAATTTTAAATACAGATAAAATTAAAATTACAACAGAATATAATGTAAGAGGAGGATTATATACTACATGTATTGAAGGATCAATATAATTTAGTTCGAATATTTTCTCTTAAATCTATCATACAAAATTTGTTGTTTAGATTTTAAATTAATTTCTCTTCCAGTAATAAAAGCACGTTCCACATTACTAGTCATCATATCTAACAAATCACCAGAACTAATTACAATATTTGCATCTTTCCCAACTTCTAAAGTTCCAGTTATCTTATCAATTCCTAATATTTTAGCAGGATTTGAAGTTATCATTTTTAATGCTTCTTCCTTTCCTAAACCATATCCAGCAGCAGTCCCTGCAATAAAAGGCAAATTTCTTGAACCATGAAGAGATTCACTTAATGTTAAACCAACTAAGATACCTTGCTCTTTAAGTAAAAAAGGTAATTTATAAGGTAAATCTATATCCTCATGACTTCTAGAAGGTGTTCTATGTAAATTTTCTAAAAGTACTGGAAGATTATTTTCTTTAATAAAATCAATAGCATAATATGCATCACCAGCACCAACCAATACTAAATTATTTATACTATTGCTTTTAAATAATTGAACTGATTCAATAATTTGATCTCTAGTATTTGCATGGATATATATTTTTTTAGATTGATTATAAACACCTCTCATTGCATCTAGTTTAAGATTAATTTTTGGATTAGCTGCATCAAAATAAGCTCTAGAATCTATTAAAAATTTCTTTATTACATTAACAGTAGATTTATAATTTGGATTTTCTCTAAAATCAGTTGAACCTCTCCATGGATTTGGTGGAAAAATTTTTCTTGGCCAATGAATATGTATTCCATCATCAATTTTATATGCTGCATCTTCCCAATTCCAACCTTCAAGCATCATTATAGAGGAATTTCCAGTAATTAAATCTCCATCTGGAGTTACCTGAGCAATTAAAATACCATTATATCTAAATGTAGCAATCATTTCAGAATCAGTATTATATGCTATTAATGATCTTATATTAGAATTAATATCTCCTATTTCTGTATGATCTAGTGTTGCCCTAACTGCAGAAATATCTTCTAAACCAACCTTAGAATTCGGTAAAATTAATCCTGGATAAATTTCTTTGTTTTTTACATCTATAATTTTATGTGAAGAAAATTTAGTATTATTAAAAGTACTACCAACATATGTTATTTTTCCATTTTCAAAAGCTATTGCTCCATTTTCAATAACACTTCCATTTCCAACATGAATCATTCCGTTTATTAGAACAATGGGTTGTTTTTGACTTTTTACCGGTTCAGGTACTTGTGAATACGAAGTAAAAAAAGACAATAAAAACAAACAAATAAATATATTTTTCATACTAATTTTCTAAATCAATTAAAGTTTGATAATCAATAATATCATCACATTGCAATTCAAAATCAATTCTTCTAAATGGAATTCTTCGTGAACTAGAGGTTGATTTATCCCCTTTCATTTTAGTGATAATTCTAGCTCTTTCATTTTTAATTTCATCTCTTAATTTTAAATCCGTATCTAAATCAAATAACATTTTTCCATCTACAAAAGTATTTTTAGGTTTTGAATAAATAGATAAAGGATGATTTGTCCAAAGAACCAAATCAGCATCTTTTCCTACTTTTATACTTCCCATTCTATCATCTAAATGAAGAAGTTTTGCTGGATTAAGAGTAACCATTTTAAGGGCATCAATTTCTGACATATTACCATACTTAATAGATTTTGCTGCTTCTTGATTTAATCTCCTAGCCATTTCTCTATCATCTGAATTAATAGCAGTTACAACTCCAGCTAAATTCATAAGAGACGCATTATAAGGAATAGCTTCTTTAACTTCATTTTTGTAAGCCCACCAATCAGAAAAAGTTGAAGCCCCTACTCCATGATCAGACATTTTATCAGCAACTTTATATCCTTCTAATATATGTGTAAATGTATTTACCTTAAATCCAAAACTTTCAGCAACTTTCATCAACATATTAATTTCAGATTGAACATATGAATGACACGTTATAAACCTTTCACCATTTATAATTTCAGCCAAGGCATCAAGTTCAAGATCTTTTCTAGGTTTTGAAGATTTTAATTTTTCTTTTTTTGAAAGTGAATTATATTTTTTCCATGCATTATTATATTCTTTTGCCCTAGTAAAAGCATCAACAAATACTTGTTCTACACCCATTCTTGTATCGGGAAACCTACTACTTTGTGGTGACCTAGATCTTTTAACATTTTCACCCAGTGCAAATTTTATGTATTCATCTGCTTCATTTATTATCATTTCATTTGGACTTGACCCCCACCTTAATTTAATTATTGCTGATTGACCTCCAATTGGATTTGCTGATCCATGAAGAAGTTGAGCAGCAGTAACCCCACCCGCCAATTGTCTATAAATATTAACATCTTCTGAATTTACAACGTCTTTCATTCTAACTTCTGAAGTAACAGATTGAGAACCCTCATTAGTTCCTGAAAGTGCCATATGAGAATGTTCATCTATTATTCCAGGAGTTAAATGCATACCACTACCATCAACTAATTTTGCATCTTCAGACTGAATATTATTACCAATAGAAACTATCTTTCCTTTATCTATCAACACATCAGAATTGCTAAGTATTCCTTCATTCTCTAAGGTCCAAACTGTAGCATTTTTAATTAATATTTTCTCTTGTTTAGGTAATGTTGTAGAACCATATTCTACAAATGGATATACAACATCACCTATAACTTCTTTTTTTTCTTTTCTAGCCCTTTTAACATCCGCTTTTTTATCTTCATTAACAACAAAACTTTTAGCATCCCAATCTATCCAATCCAAATTATTAACCATTCCCCTACCCTTTAACATACCATTTGAATAATAACCTGAAAGTTTAAAATCTCGTTTTTTTAACTTAAAATTTAAATTGACATTGTCTCCATTTACTTTTAAAGTAGCTTTAGATTCTATAGAGTCAGATTGATTATTTTTTATAATAGCTTTCGGGCTATTTATATCACCAGAAATTTTTAAATAAATCTTATCACTATCAACATTAAGATGATACGATCCGCTAAAATCATTTTTATTATAACCTGATACTTCATATCTATTTCCATCAACCCAATTACTTATAATTTTAGTTTTATCTAAAAAAATGTCACCATCTGAAATAATAAAATTTGCAACATAAGATTCTTTAATAGAACCTAATTTATTTGACATATTTATCATTTTAGCTGGATTATAGGTTAAAGCCTTTAAAACATTTTCCTTACTTATTCCTCTAGATATAGCCTTAATCAAATTTTTTCTAAAATCTTTTAAATTTTTGAGTCCATTTGATGTTATAGAAAAATTAATTCCATTATTATCTAAAAAATAAAGATTAGAAGGAGCCATCTCCCAATGTTTCAATTGAGCAAGTGACAAATTATTATTATTAAATGGATCATCTACATTAAATGAAGAGGGAAAATTTATGGGAACAATTAATTCTGATAAACCTTTTTTTATTTCATTTATTCTCTGATATTCATCTCCATTACCTTTTATAATAAAATTTATGTTCAATTCTTTTCCTATTTTCTGAGCTAGTAGTACTCTTAACTTATTTCTTACTTCTATAATTTGAGGTAAATTTTTAGAACTATTTATTGATTGTAAAGTCAAATTAACTTGACCACTATTAAATTCAGACTTATACCAATCAGCATCATAAAATGATTGTTTTAACAAAGCGACAGAACCCATTAATGAATTAGGATAATTTTGAGCAGATGTTCCCTTAGTAAAAGAATAATGAGCTGATGATTTTTCTTTTAAAATAACATCTTGTTCTTCTTGATCCGAAAGTAATAACAAAGCTCCAGATCCTCTCATTATTCCATCCATATTATGGGAGACAACAGATCCAAATCCAATATCTCTTAATTGTTTTGATTTTTTTTCATCAACTTTAACATTTTCAACAACATTATACTCAGCCTTTATTGCTCCATTCCAACCATATGGACCTGATTTATCTGATTCTGTTTTTGGGCTCATATATCTCATAAAATAAGAAAGTTCACCACCTTCATTATTTCTTTTCTTTTTAACAATTCCATAATCAGTATAAAGATCAATAAATGATGGATATATATACTTACCATTCAAATTAAAGACTTTAACACCTCTTGGAATAAAGATGTTTTGACCAACTGAAACAATTTTTCCATTTTTGATAATTAAAGTTCCATTTTCAATAACAGTTTTATAATCAACAAAAATTTTAGCATTTGAAAATGCATAATGATTTTCTCTATTATCTTCAACTCCATTTATAGGAAAATTTTCTTGAGAAAAAATTGAATTACTTATAAAAAAAATAAAAAAAAAGAATATAAATATTCTATATGTAGATATAACCTTTATCATTTTCTGTTGTTTTGAAAAATCAATATAATAAAAATGGATAGAATTCACTAAAAACTACCTTAATACATTACCCTTTATATAAATAAATTTATTATTTGACTTATCAGGAAAACTTTGATTAGTAACAACATTTAGAGATTTTCTAAAAACACCAGGTCTTCCTCTAGGATTATACTGTGCAATTATAAATCCTTCTTCTCCAGGTTTAATAAGATTTTTTGACCAATTTGGAGTAGTACAACCACAAGAAGGTTTTACAGACAAAATTAATAATGGTTCATCTCCATCATTTCTAAACAAAAATTTATGTGAAACTTTTCCACCTTTTTCTTGAATTTCACCAAAATCATGTTCAGAATCTTCAAAAACTATCTTAGATGATTGAGAAAAAACACTAAAAATGAATAGTAATAATGAAAACGTTAAAATTAATTTTTTCATGATTTTCAAAAATATATAAATATTTATAGTCAATCAATTAAACAATTGAATTAATTTTATAATTAATATGGCAAGAGTATTAACAGGCATTCAAAGTTCGGGAAAACCACACCTTGGAAATATACTTGGTGCTATTGAACCTTCAATTAAATTATCTAATAAAAAAGAAAATGAATCATTATTTTTTATAGCTGATCTACATTCTCTAATTAATATCAAAGATTCAAAAATTAGACTTAAAAATACATTATCAATTGCAGCTGCTTGGATTGCAATGGGTTTTGATTATAAAAATAATTACTTTTATAGACAATCTAAAATCACAGAAGTATGTGAGTTAACTTGGTATTTAAACTGCTTTACTCCATATCCAATGCTTGTAAACTCACACTCATTTAAAGATAAATCAAACAATTTATCTAGCGTAAATAATGGTCTATTTACTTATCCTGTCCTAATGGCATCAGATATACTTTTATATGACGCTGATATTGTTCCCGTAGGAAAAGATCAAAAACAACACCTAGAAATTACACGAGATATTGCCAAATCTTTTAATCACCAATTTGGAGATACATTAATTGTTCCTGATTGTAAAATAGATGAAAATGTTATGACAATACCAGGAACAGACGGAAGAAAAATGAGTAAAACATATAATAACACAATTGATGTTTTTTTAGAAGAAAAAGATTTAAAGAAACAGATAATGTCAATTATTACTGACAGCAAAGGATTAGAAGAATCTAAAAATGCTGAACAGTGTAACGTATATAAAATATATAATCTTATTGCCAAAAAAAACCAGTCAGATGAAATGAAAAATAAATATTTGTCAGGCGGATATGGATATGGTCATGCTAAAAATGAATTATTAGAATTAATTCTAGATAAATATAAAAATCAAAGAAAAATGTACTTTGATTTAATAAAAAATGAGGATTACTTAAATAATGTTTTAAAATTAGGAGAAAAGAAAGCAAAAGTAATAGCTAATAATGTTTTAAGTAGAGTAAAAAAGAAACTAGGATATTAGAAATATGAACAAAGAATTTACCGACTTGCTAGAGGTTAGTAAAAAAAAAGCAAATAAATGGTTAGATTCTGATATTGATTCTAAATCAAAAAATGAAATCAGACAACTGCTACATAAACAAAATCAAAAATTATTATTAGAATGTTTTTATAAAAACTTAGAATTTGGCACTGGAGGAATGAGGGGTATAATAGGAATAGGTTCTAATAGAGTAAATAAATATACAATTGGTTTTGTAACACAAGGGCTTTCAAATTATTTGAATAAAAAATTTCAATCAAATATTAGTGTAGCAATTGCTTATGATAATAGAAAATTCAGTAAAGAGTTTGCTCAATGGTCTGCTGAAGTTTTTAGTGCTAATAAAATAAAAGTATATCTATTTTCAGAATTAAGACCTACTCCCGAACTCTCTTTTGCAATAAGAAAATTAAAATGCAATTGTGGTATAGTTATTACTGCATCTCACAACCCTAAGGAATACAATGGATATAAAGTATATTGGAAAGATGGAGGGCAGATTACAAACCCTCATGATAAATTAATATTAAATGAAATTAATAAGCTAAATAATATAAATGAAATAAACATTAGTAAAAACAATAAAAACATATCACTTCTTAATGACAAGATAGATAAAGAATATATAAAAAAAATTAAAAGCTTATCCCTCTATAATAATTTGAATTCAAATTTAAAAATTATCTATACTCCTATTCATGGTACAGGAATAACACAAGTTCCTAATGCATTAAAAGCATTTGGATTTTCAAAAATAATCATAACAAAAAGTCAAAAAAAACCTGACCCTAGTTTTTCAACTGTTAATTCTCCAAATCCTGAAGAATATGAAGCTTTAAAAGAAGGAATTAAAGATCTTAAAAAAAATAAGGCAGATATATTACTTGCAACTGATCCTGATGGAGATAGAGTTGGAGTAGCAATATATGATAATGATGAAATTAAATTATTAAATGGAAATCAATTAGCAATCTTAATTGTTTACTATACTTTATTAAAACTTAAAGAAAAAAACAAACTTCCTGTTAATGGATTTATTGCAAAAACAATTGTTACAACCAATTTAATAGAAAAAATAGCAGCAGATTATAAAGTAAATTGTTATTCTACTTTGACAGGATTTAAAAATATTTCAGAATTAATAAAAAAGAAAAAAAATGAAAAATTCATAGCTGGAGGAGAAGAAAGTTATGGGTATTTGGTAGGAGATTTTATTAGAGATAAAGATGCTGTTATATCTTCAGCAGTAATATGTGAAATTGCCAACTGGGCTAATTCTAAAAATAAAAATTTGAATGATATTCTTAATGATATTTATTCTAAATATGGATTTTATTTAGAAAAACTATTTACAATAAAATTAGAAGGAATTGAAGGAATAAATTCAATACATAATATAATGGAAAATTATAGAAATAATCCACCAAAAAATATCTACAATCTAAAAGTCAATAAAATTATTGACTACATGAAAAATAAGAGCAATCCAGCAATAAAAAATAAATCCAATGTAATACAACTAATAACTAAAAATAATAGCTCAATAATCATAAGACCTTCGGGAACTGAACCAAAAATTAAATTTTATTTCAGCTTAAATTCAAAAGATATCAAGAATAAAAAATTTTTAGAAAATCTAGTAAACAAAGAAATTAATTTAATAGCAAAACAATATGCATGATTTAAATCAATTAAATGCCTGGAAAAGTTTAAATAATCATTATAATGAAATTAAAAACATATCATTAAATAAACTTTTTAAAGATGATACTAATAGATTTAACAATTTCTCTTTGAATTTTAATAATATGCTTATTGATTATTCTAAAAATCATATTAATAAAAAAACCTTATCTCTATTTAAAAATTTGTTAACAGAAATAAATATTAATCAAAAAATAAAAAAATTTTTTGATGGAAAAAAAATTAATTTTACTGAAAATAGAGCTGTAATGCACTATTTACTTAGAGGTAGTTACTCAAAGAATAATAAAAAAATATATAAAAATGATGTAGAAAAATCATTAAACAAAATAAAAAAAATTAGTGATAAAATTAATTCACAAAAACTACTAGGTTACTCTGGGAAAAGAATAAAAAATGTTATTAATATAGGCATAGGAGGTTCAGATCTAGGACCTAAAATGGCATGTGAAGCATTAAAATATTACTCCAATAGAAAAATACATTTATTTTTTATTTCAAATATTGATCCAACAAATCTAAAAGAAACATTAAGAGATTTAAACGCCAAAGAAAGTATTTTTATTATATCCTCAAAATCATTTGGAACTATAGAAACGTTAACTAATGCTACAATAGCTAAAAAATGGTTTTTGGATAAATCATCTAATAATAATCTTGATAAACATTTTTTCGGAGTTACAAGAAATGTAAAAAAAGCTAAGGAATTTGGCATAAATGAAGAAAACATTTTTCCTATTTGGAACTGGGTAGGTGGAAGATATTCATTATGGTCTCCAGTAGGCTTACCAATTTCTATTCAAATTGGATTTAATAATTTTAATAAAATGCTTGAAGGAGCAAAAAATATGGACAATCATTTTAGAACAAAACCTTTTGAAAATAATATTCCTATAATTATGGCATGCATAGGTATTTGGTATAATAATTTTCATAATTACGAAACTCATGCAATTTTTCCTTATGATGAATATCTAAAATTATTTCCAAATTACTTACAACAAGCTGACATGGAAAGTAATGGAAAATCTATAACTAAAAATAATAATAAAACAAACTATGAAACAGGACCCATAATTTGGGGAGATAAAGGCACTAATGGACAGCATGCATTCTTTCAATTAATTCACCAAGGAACAAAAATTATACCTTCAGATTTTATTGGCTTTGTTAATTCACTTAATAAAATAGATAATAGTCATGAAATGCTATTATCTAATTTAATCGGGCAAACAAAAGCATTAATGGAGGGAAAAAGTGAAAATGAAGTTAAAAAAACTATAAATCAAGAAAAGAATAATGGTATTAATATTGATTCAATAATAAAATCAAAATCATTTGAAGGAAATAAACCTTCGACAACGATTTTATTTGATAAATTAACACCCTATAATTTAGGTAAATTAATTGCACTTTATGAACATAAAATTTTTGTTCAAGGATGTATCTGGAATATTAACAGTTATGATCAATGGGGTGTAGAACTAGGAAAAGAATTATCACATGAAGTGTGTGAGAATTTAAACTCTAATAAAATAAATAATAATTTAGATAGCTCCACCAATGGTTTAATAAACTTTTATAAAAAAACTAGGTCATAAATAAACCAGCAATATTACCAGTTAACAGAGTTGCCATAGTTGCAGCAATCAATGCTCTAAATCCTAAATTTGATAAATCTTTTTGTCTGTTAGGTGCTATTGAACCTATACCACCTATCTGAATTGCAATAGAACTAAAATTAGCAAATCCACACAAAGCATAAGTAGAAATAATAATTGATTTTTCAGATAATAAACTTTCCGACTTCATTTGAGCTAAATCAACATAAGCTATAAATTCATTTAAAACAAATTTTTGACCTAAAAGACTTCCAACTAGTGCAGACTCATTCCAATTTATTCCAATTATAAATGCAAAAATTCTAAAAATTTGACCTAGTATGTACTCTAAAGATAATTTTTCAAATTGACCATTAGTAGATAACTGAATAATGTTATTCAAATTAGTAAACTCTCCAACATATCCTAAAAAATGATTTATCATATAGACAACAGCAATAAAAGCCAATAACATGGCTGCGATATTAAAGGCAAGTTTTAATCCATCTGAAGCACCTCGTGCCAATGCATCAATTGCATTAGCACCTAAATCTTCTTTATTAAGATCTAAATTCCTATTAATTTTCTTTTCTTTATTTTCTGGATAAAAAATTTTTGCCATGACAATTCCTGCAGGAGCATTCATTATAGAAGCTGTTAATAAAATAGTTGCAAACTTTATACTTTCTTGAGGATCACTACCACCTAATAAAGCAACATAAGCAGCAAAAACTCCTCCAGCAATTGTTGCCATTCCACCTGTCATTAAACACATTAATTCTGACTTAGTCATATTTTTAATATATGGTTTTACTAATAAAGGTGCTTCTGTTTGACCCATAAAAATATTTCCTGCTGCAGATAAAGACTCAGCTCCTGATAATTTCATTGTTTTAGACATAATCCAAGCAATAGATTTTACAATGTATTGCAAAACTCCTAAATAATATAAAACTGAACTTAATGCTGAAAATAAAATCACTACAGGTAAAGCACTAAAAGCAAATCCCGAAAATTCTGCATTAGGAAAAAGAAACAAAGTACCTTCTTTAGCAAAGCCAATTAATAAAACAAAAAATTCACTAATTGTTTTAAAAATATTCTCAATGAAAAGAACATTAGATATTAATATAGCAAAAATAATTTGAAGTAAAAGCCCTGAAAAAATTAGTTTCCAATTTATATTTCTTTTATCATTTGAAAAAAAATAAGCAATTGAAATAATAAAAATAATACCAAAAACAAACCTAACAAAATCCATTAATTTCTTTTTTTAATTTCATCTCTAATCCTTGCAGCAAATTCATAATTTTCATCATTAATTGATAAATCTAAAGAATTATTAAGTTCTGATATTGTCATATCACTTAAAGTTTTAACTTTTGATTGTTTATCTACTTTATTATCAACATTAACTTCATCAAATAGTATGCCAGCATCTCTCATAACTTTATCATTAGTATAAACATTAACTCCAAATCTAATTGCAATTGCAATTGCATCAGATGGTCTTGCCTCTATTGAAACATTTTTTTTAGAGTCTGAAAAAAATATTTTTGAAAAAAAAACACCCTCTTTAATATCAGTAATAATAACCTCTGTTACTGAAAAATTTAACTTAGAAGATAAAGATTTAAAAAGATCATGAGTCATCGGTCGATTAGGTACAATTTTTTCTATCTCCATGGCTATTGATTGAGCTTCAAACATACCAATGATTATTGGAAGTCTTCTATCACCATTCGTTTCTTTTAAAACTAAAGCAAAAGAACCAGACTGAGAATCTACACTTGATGATAATCCTAAAATTTCAAGTTTTATTTTTTTCATTTAACATTATTTTAAAGCATCAATAAATTTTGGAATTACATCAAAAGCATCTCCTATAATACCATAATCAGCATGCTTAAAAAAAGGAGCTTCTGGATCATTATTAATCACAACAATAATTTTTGAAGAATTAACTCCAGCTAAATGCTGAATGGCTCCAGAAATTCCTACTGCAATATAAATATTTGGAGATATTTTCAATCCAGTCTGACCAACATGTTCATGATGCGGTCTCCATCCTGCATCAGAAACAGGTTTACTACATGCTGTTCCAGCATTTAATATTTTTGCCAATTTTTCAATCATTTTCCAATTTTCAGGTCCTTTTAATCCTCTTCCAGCAGAAACAACTATATCCGCATCACTAAGAAGAATATCACCTTCAAGTTTTTCTTTCCTTAGTGATACTACATTATTAGATAAAGAATTATCATTTTTATTAATAAGATTTTTTATTTCAACAGATTTATTATAAGAAACACTGTTTATAATATTTTTATTTAAAACTAAAATACAAGAATTCGAATCTATTTCAATATCAACCTCAGCTTTACCGGAAAAAATTGTACTTTTTAAACAAATTTTATTTTCAAATCTAGCTACAGAATTCACATTATTTATTAAAGGAAAATTCAACTTAGTAGATAATATAGAAGATAAATATGAAAATGAATTTGTTTTTGGAAAAATGATACAATTGATTTTAAATTCCTCAATGGTTGGAATAATGCATTTTAAAATATTATTTTCTTGAAAATCTACAGTATTAATTAAAAAAATTGATACTCCAAATTTACCTAAAGATTCCATTACATCATTACTAATTTTCGATTGCGAAATAGCATAAACATTTTTATTTATACCATTAGCATATGTTAAAGCCTGTTTTGAAGTTACTTTTAATTCATTATCATTAAATTCCAAAAACACTAAGACGGACATATCACAAGTTTTTTAATTTTAAAGCAACTACCAATTCATTAATATTATTTTCATCTATAATTATTAAATTATCTTTTTTTTCAGGTAAGCTATATTTTTTATAATTAATTTTAGAACCACACTCAAATTGATCAATGACTTTAAGAGGTTTTGTTCTTGCATTCATTATTCCTCTCATATTGGGAATTTTCCACTCAGCAATTGGCTCCTGACAACCAAGTACTGCAGGTAAAACAACTTCTAAAGTCTCTATACCATTATCTATTTCTTTTTTTATAAGAATTTTATTTTTATTAGAATTTAAATCTAATTGAGTAACAGGAGACAATGAAGGAATACCTAATAATGAACCAGTAATGTGATGAACCTGACCTGCATTAAAATCTATAGATTCTTTACCCATCAAAATTATATCAAAAGGATTCTCATTAATAAAACTAGATATCTGATGAGCAACAAATAATGAATCATTAGGAAAAACATCAATTCTATAAGCATCATCTGCACCTATAGCTAAAGCTTTTCTTAAAAGAGGATCATTTCTTTCAAGGCCAACATTTAAAACTGAAATATTTATGCTATTATCTTTTTCTTTAAGTTCAACAGCTCTGGCCAAAGCATAATCCTCATATGGACCTATAATATACTGAACACCATCTGAGTTAAATTTTTTATCGTCATTTACAAATGATATAGTAGAAGTTGTATCTGGAACACACGAAATACATATTAAAATATTCATAATATTTTAAAAAGGATCATCACTTGTTTTTTGATCATTATTTGCCTTACTCTTAAACTTACTAACTTCTCTATTATCCAAGGTAGAAAAGTCAGCAAATTTAGCATATCTTTCTATAAACTTTAATTTGACTTTACCAGTTGGTCCATTTCTATTTTTTCTAAGTAACAACTCTGCAATACCAGCAGTCAAATTTCCATCTTCATCTTCAGTTATATCATATCTATCTGCCCTATATACAAATAATACCATATCTGCATCTTGCTCAATTGAACCAGATTCTCTCAAATCAGATAAAACAGGTCTTTTATCTCCACCCCTTGTTTCAACTGCTCTACTTAATTGAGAAAGTGCTATCACAGGTATATTTAATTCCTTTGCAACTGCTTTTAAAGATCTTGAAATTGATGCTATCTCTTGTTCTCTGTTTCCAGAAGTTTTACCATACTCACCAGACATTAATTGCAAATAATCTACTATAATACATTTAATACCATGCTGAGATTTTAATCTTCTAGATTTTGCCCTTAACTCTAAAATACTTAATGCAGGTGAATCATCTATAAATATTTTAGCATTATTTAACTGATCAGTTTTATGTAAAAGTTGTTGCCATTCATAATCTTTTAAATTGCCTTTTTTAATTTTATCACTATCTAACTCTGCTTCTGCAGATATTAATCTATTAACAATTTGTAAAGACGACATCTCTAAAGAAAAAAGTGCCATTGGCATATTATGATCAATGGCAGCATTTCTTATCATTGATAATACAAGAGCAGTTTTTCCCATAGATGGTCTACCTGCTATTATAATTAAATCAGATGGTTGCCAACCTGAAGTAATATTATCTAAATCAATAAATCCAGAAGGAACACCGGTAATACCATCTTTTTTTGTTTTCTTAGATTCAAGTTCATCAATTGCTTCTTTCATTAAATTTTTTACTTGATCATAATTTTTTCTTACATGAGATTCTGATATATCAAATAAAGATTGTTCTGTATTATCCAATAAATCAAAAACATCAGTAGTATCCTCATAAGCTTCTTTTTGTACTTCTCCAGAAACTTCAATTAGTTGTCTTTTAATAGATTGCTCTAAAATAATTCTAGAATGAAATTCAATATTTGATGCTGAATTTACACGAGTAGTAAGTTGGGAAACATAATAAGAACCACCTACAAAATCTAACTTTCCATTTTTCTTTAATTGATTTGTTACGGTTAATAAATCAACTGGTTCTGAATTATTAAATAAATCAATAATTGCTTGATAAATTTCTTTGTGAGAATCCTTATAAAAATTATTAGGTTTAAGAATATCTATCACATCAGTTAATGCCTGCCTCTCAATCATAAGTGCCCCTAAAACAGACTGTTCCAAATCTAATGCTTGAGGAGGAAGTTTTCCTAGATCTACCTTCTTAGATAAACCTAAATTTTCTCTACTTATTTTTGAAATTATTCTAGGGTTATTTTTCAATTATTTAATATTTAAACAAACCTACTTAAAAATATAAATTCCAAAGAAAATAAAATTTATAATTATCCATATATTATCAACAAACAGAAAGTATTCATAATAATTTGTGTGACTATTAATTATATATAATTTTGAAATAGATGCAAAAAATAAAACCAAAAAAAATTCACATAATTTCCATAGGAGGTAGCATAATGCATGATTTGGCTATAAATCTAAAATTAAATGGAAATTTTATAACTGGTAGTGATGATAAAATCTATGATCCTGCAAGAAAAAATCTTAAAATTCATAATATTCTACCTGAAAAACTTGGGTACTATAAAAATAACATAAAAAATGATCTAGACTTTGTTATAATAGGTATGCATACAAAAAATAATAACATTGAATTAAAAGAAGCTAAAAAATTAAAGATACCTGTTTTTTCTTACCCAGAATACATACAAAACTTATCAAAAAATAAACAAAGAATTGTAATAGCTGGAAGTCACGGTAAAACAACAATTACTTCGATAATAATGCATGTCCTTAAATTCTATAAAAAAGATTTTGATTACTTAGTAGGTGCCAAGGTTAATGGTTTTAATAAAAATATTAAATTATCTAATAGTCCAATTATAATTATAGAGGGCGACGAATACTTAACTAGTCCACTTGATAAAAAACCAAAATTCTTAAACTATAACCATCATATAGTTCTAATAAGTGGAATTGAATGGGATCACTTTAACGTATTTAATACGTTTAAAAAATATTTAAAACAATTTGAAAATCTAATAAAAATAACACCAAAAGCTGGTGAAATAATTTATAATGAAAATGATGAAAATATAAAAAACATTTTAGAAAATGATATTAATGAAAACATAAATAAAATACCATATAATGAATTACCATTTGTTAAAAAATATGGAAAAACATTATTAATATATGAAAATAAAAAAATTCCAATTAAAATATTCGGTAAACATAACATGCAAAATTTAGCAGGAGCTAAAAAAGTTTTAAATCAATTAGGAATTGGGAACAAGCTTTTCTATAAAGCTATAAAAACATTCAAATTACCCCATCAAAGACTTGAAATTTTACACGATAAATCAAACAAAAAAATATTTAAAGATTTTGCACATTCTCCATCAAAACTTAAATCAACTATTAATGCAGTAAAAAATCAATATAAAAAAAAATTGTTAAGCATATATGAACTTCATAGCTCGAGTAGTCTAAACAAAAAATTTTTACCTACATACAAAAATTCCATATCTGAATCAGATTATTCTATTATATATATATCAAATAAAATATTATTTGAAAGAAATTTAGATAAAATATTAAATTCTGATATTAAAAATTTTTTTAATATCTCAAATTTAGAAATCTGTAGAAATCCAAATGATTTATTGAAGCATATTTCTAATAATAAATTTGTTGATTTTAATTTTCTTTTTATGTCTTCTGGAAATTTTGATGGATTTTCAATAAAAGAATTTATAAAAAAAATCTAAGAATGAATTTAACAAAACCTTTAGTAATATTAGATTTAGAAACTACAGGTTTAGATATAATAAATGATCGTATTGTTGAAATATCAATGATCAAAATAAATCCAGATAAATCAAAAAATGAAAAGACAATAAGAATAAATCCTAAAATTCCTATATCAAATGAAAGTAGTTTAATCCATGGCATTTATATTGAAGATGTTAAAGATTGTCCCTCTTTCAAAAAGACTTCTAATGAAATATTTCAATTTATTAAAAAATGTGATATAGGTGGTTTTAATGTTTTAAAATTTGATCTTCCATTACTTATTGAAGAATTTCTAAGATGCAATCTACATTTATCTTTAAAAAACATAAAAATAATTGATGCTCAAAGAATTTTTCATTTAATGGAAAAAAGAAATTTAAGTTCTGCTTACAAATTTTATTGTAATAAAGAATTAAAAAATGCTCACAATTCTTACAATGATGCATTAGCAACTTATGAAGTAATAAAGGAACAAATTAATAAATATAAAGGTCAGGAAGTAACTGACATAAAAGGTAACATGCTTGGAAAAATTTCAGAAGATATTAAATCAATAGGTTCAATAATTGATAATAATATAGTTGATTTAGCTGGTAGAATAACTAAAAATAAAGAAAATGTAGAAGTCTTTAATTTTGGAAAATATAAAAATAAAAGTGTAAATATAATTTTTAAAAAAAATCCTGAATATTATCACTGGATAATTAAAAGTGACTTCCCTTTAAATACAAAAGAAAAATTTACTGAAATTAAATTAAAAGGAATTAGTTCATAGTTATATTGATATTTCTTTTTAAATTTTTATTAATATCAATTTTTACTTTGATAAACTTTCTAGGTATTAGTTTCATAGCAATTTGTGGCCATTCTATAAAGCAAATTTTATTAGAATATACATACTCATCAAAACCTATCTCCACTAACTCATCAATTTTTTTTATGCGATAAAAATCAAAATGATATAACAACGATTTATTTTTAATTTTATACTCATTAATAATTGAAAAAGTTGGACTTAACACCTTATCAAACACTCCAATATTCTTACACAATGATTGAATTAATGTAGTTTTTCCTGATCCCATTTCACCATAAAATAAAAAAATATTAGAATAATTATTACATAAAATATATTCTGATACCCTATCATAATCCTTAATTTCAAGATTCTCAAATTTCATTCTTAATTATATTTTGATTCTAATTCTATAAAAGGTATTATCATTTCTTCTAAAGAAATTCCACCATGTTGAAAACTATCTTTAAAATTTTTTGCATGATAATTATAATCCTGAGGATATATTAAATATTGATTTTCTCTACTAAAAACATATGATGTACTAATGTTCTCCTGTGGTAACATAAAATTTTTAGGATCCATACATACAAATAAATCATCATTATTAAAATTTAAATTTTTTCCTTTTTTAAATCTCAAATTACTATTTGTATTCTTATCACCCACTACTTTAATAGGTTTATCAACACGTACTGTCCCATGATCTGTAGTAATAATTACTTTCACATTATGAGAAGATAAAAATTTTAAAACTTCATTTAAAGGAGAATTTTTAAACCATGATAATGTTAATGATCTATATGATTTCTCATCATAGGCTAAGTTTTTAAAAAGTTTCATTTCTGATCTTGCATGAGATAACATATCCACAAAATTAAAAACCAAGGAATTGAACTTATAATTAAATAAATTAGGTAATTTATTAATCAATTTTATACCATCATCATAATGAATAATTTTATTATATGAATGTTTAAAATCAAAACCTTCTCTTTTTAAATTTCTATCTAACAATTCAAACTCATAATTATTCATACCCTTTTCATCAATACCCCAGACATCTGATTCAATTTTTGAAATTTCTAATGGTAATAAACTTGAAAATATTGAATTTCTTGAATATTCTGTAGTTGTTGGTAAAATTGAAAAATATGGTTTTTCATTTTTAATATAAAATAATGATGAAGCATAATTCTCAATAATTTTCCATTGATCATATCGAAAATTATCAATAAGAATAAAAAAAACTGATCTATCATCAATCTTTGGAAAAACTAATTTTTTCATAATATCATGAGACATTATTGGTCTATTTACACTACCCTTCATCCAATTCTTATAATTTTCTATAACAAAATCACAAAACTTTTTATTAGCCTCTTTTTTCTGACTAAATAATATTTCATCAAATCCTCTTTCAGAAGATTTTTCAATATCTAGATCCCATTTTATTAATTGATTATAAATATTTATCCAAGAATCAAATGAATTAGCTTCATCTATACTTTTAGATAAACTATTAAAAAAATTAGTATAATTTATTTTTAAACTTTTATTAATAATAGACTTATTTTCTAATACCTTTTTAACAGACATTAGTATCTGATTAGGATTTAAAGGTTTAATTAAATAATCACTTATTTCTGAAGCAATAGCCTCATTCATAATATCTTCAGCTTCATTTTTTGTTCAAAAGTAGAATAGTAATATGGTGTTTCCGCTCGAAATTCTGCAGAACACGTATCAACTAATTTATAGACTCTATGAATACCCAGCTTATCTCTTTTCTTATAAACTAAACTCTCAACACAGCCAAGCATAAATGCTATTTGTCTATCTGCAAAACCTTTTTGTTTAGCCTCAAGCATTAAATCATAATCAATAGATTTAATATTATATTTTGAAATTTCTTTGGAAAAATAATTTTAGAAGCCCAAAAAAGGTTTACTATTCACTTGCAGATATAGAAACCGAAAATGGCGGCGAAGCGGGCGTAGGGATGGGTTCAATTTTTCTAAAAAGTAAATATAATGTCGCTCCCGATAAAGATTTTACCCATATAACACTTCACGAATTAATGCATACACAGGGTATGGGTTTCCCCTGCATTGATGGCGTTAAGCATGGTCATATTCGAAGTGAAACTAATATGTTGGGACACGGCATAGAGTTGGATGGAAATATCTACATTCATGATATTGAAGGATGCCCGCAACTCGTTGATTCTGTTTATTTGAGTCCGACCTCAAAAAATTCATATGATCCATATCGTTTGGTTTGTTCAGGGGAATTAGGACGATTTAATCATTCAAAATTGATTAATATGAAGGAAAATCCAGGGCTCTATAGGCGAGAAGGTGTAGGGTGTAAATGGGGGAGGTGTTTGCATTTTAATCAATGCTAACACCTTGAAAAAATCAAGGAATAATATGAGGTAAAGTCGTTACTTTATTGCCTGTGGATTGATGGGAGACCCGACGGCGCCTGTGATTGGCAAAGG